>Ga0315914_1000201_pt1 | contig 62233 bp, 29 predicted proteins | sample MpolenodulesMG_FD_203920 | JGI IMG/M metagenome (GOLD analysis project Ga0315914, IMG submission 203920) | Medicago polymorpha root nodule microbial communities from Los Angeles, California, United States - elongated nodules | ecosystem: Host-associated > Plants > Roots > Nodule | place: USA...
TCAAAAAGTGGAAATGGTGGTATCACCATATTTGAGTGGTCGTAGTGCCATATTGATACTTTGGAGAAATTAAAGTTAGAATGGTGGTAACACCATATATGAGTGGTCTCAGCACCATAACAGAGTGATAACAATACCATATTAAAGTGGTTTCAGTATTAAAAAGTGGTTTTAGTACCATATTTGAAGGTGTAAATCTCAAACGGTTTTCTACAGTGCAGTAGTTAACCGCACAGTTGTAGCTGGGCTTGTTTTATCCTGGAGGCGGCGTGGTTGATAGTCTGTCTTGCACAATTTTGGACAGTGCCACGAAACGTCTTAAAGAGAGCGACCTGGTCGTGACTCAACCTAGTAACAACTTCGGTAGATGATAGAATTTGGCAATCCAAATACAACAGTTTGGAAATCCAAAAACAACAATCCACCGATCAATAAAATGAGCAATTTATTGGTGGGGTCAAGATAGTTCATAGATACCACCTAAAAAGATAAATGTTCATTGGTTGAGGTAAATTACTCACTATTCTTCCATGGGTACTCTAGTTGTCACCATATTTTATACATTGACACATATTGGGAGATATATTTGATGAATCGTCGGGACTTACATGCCGAGTTGTTCCAAAAACATCTCTGCCTTGTTGTTTGAAATTATTTGTAAGTGTTTATATTTTAATGTACTCCATCCGTTTCAAAATACATGTTCAAGTCAACCACTTCACATATGCTAATGCACAATTTTGACTGTTAATATCTTTAATTATCTAAAGTAAATTCTTTTTAAAATTTAATATTTTGAAAATATTTGTCGAGACAAATCAAACAACATCTTACATGCCAATATTTGTATGAAGAATGTTAACCATTGCCCTTGGGGCATTGGATAAGGGAATAAAAATAGAAATATAGTATTGAAAAATGGTGAAAAGTGATAAATTTAACTTTTCAAAAGTCAAAATGTTGTTGAAACCAATGCAAACATTCTACTTTAGCAAGACCCTATTTGTATTTATACATTAGTTAAAAAGTATGGTCAAAATAAGTCAAGTGAATAGTGCACATTGCAAAAATTGAATATGTATTTTGAAACGGAGAAGTATTGTTTATGTTTTTGGTTTTGTTTTGCAATGTATATGTAAATATGGTTAAACCTTCTATTGATTCAAAATTTAATATTGTTGAATGAGAAATGATATTTGAACATCCATTTTATGACAACTTTTATGACAACTTTATCTCTCATACTCACATTACTTTTTACTTTATCTCTTATTGCTTTGGTTTTTGTGCAAATATCTACTTTTTCTTTGTAAATTATTGTTGTTATATAAGTTGTCAACCAAATGGTTGTTCAAATAACACTCCTCAAATAAAAAGATACATGGTTGAAGAAATGTGGATGTACATTTAAGTTGCACGGTTATTTTCTCAAAAATGAGTCAAAGACATAGTGGGACGGAAGAATCAAGTTTTACCCACAATCTTCGCTCTCAACAACAGTAACCTTTTTGAGGAACGACAAGAAGGACACAATTTAAAGTGAAGTCGCACAAGAAATTAGGACCTCATCAACAGATCATGTCGAAGAGAGGAAAGTTGAATCCAAATGTGGGGTGCAACGATCCCACTACCAAGGAGTTATCACGCAGCACCTGTGAAAACTAGATGAATATGAGTTACACATTGTTGGCCACAATGTTTGGCCAATAGACTTTAACTCTACTATAAATATTTTCGTTCATATAAATCCAGATACCTAAAAATTCATTTCGAACAATTGAACCTTCTCAAATTGTTTTCCAATCAATTGAACAAATTTATTTTTGCAATTTATCTTTTTATCTTTCTGCTTTTATTTATGCATTTCTTATTGTATCTTAAAAAACCCAAAACAATTATATCTAAGACTCAACTATAGTAGCTAGGCAACCCACAACCGGAGACATGATTCATCCTCAATGTTAATCACCTGAAACAATGACTTCAGAATTTAGAAGATTCAACCAATCTCAGTTAAGAATTCATTATAAGAAATTTTATATTATACAAGTAATGTAAGAATAATATTATACAACATTTGATGTAAAAGTTATAAGTTATCGAAGTTAGTTGTTTAAGCAATACTTTAAACTTGTTATTTTTTCTTTTTAACAGTCCATATACTCGGGAGATTTAACCAACACGAGACTATCTTTTTTTCTAAAAACCGTGGGACTATCCTTGGATGGTCCGAAATTTATTTTACGAGGAAAACACATGATCGACTTTTTTTTTTCCTTTGTAGAACCACAAGACCGACTTGAATTATGACCGACTTTAATGTAATGTTTTATTTTTTCAATCGAGAAGAGGATTTTGTGTTTTTAGTTTGTTTTTGTTTTTGTTTTAATTTTGATTTTTTAAATTTATATGTATTAAAAAAAAATCATAGTCGAACATGTATTTTTTAAAAAGCACTACATTAGCTTTGATCAAATTAAAATCACATAGGGCTACAATTTTACAAAAGGGAAAAAAGATGGGAGGCTAACAATACGATTTTCAACGTAGGAGGGCAAAATTCAGATAGTTGGAACTTGGAACTTGGTCAAAAATGTTAACCAATATATATATATTTTTAAATCGGATATCCTCCGCACACAACTTGCGAAGACTAATCTCTCGAGTATTGTAGGACTCAAATGAATAGCAAACTTTTCCTAAGAGTTTTAACGCTGTTGCAGCTTAATGTTGGATTTGAACCCAAAATATTCATTAAGTTAGAAGAGACTCATGTCATCTCATCTAAGCAATATTGGACACATTTTAACCAATATGATATTTATTAGACAAAACTAAAAAGAGAAAATGAGACATATTTAACTGTCGTTTTGGTATTTTAGATGTACAATTTTCATTCATACAATTTCTCAATTACTCTTATATTTTTCAATAAAACTAATTAATTACTCTTAAATTTGCATTGTATCGATTTACTCTATCAACTTGAATGAATGTCGTTTATTTTTGTCAAAAAAATCAAAACCAACGAACAATATAGTATACCAATTTTTTTTTTTAATAATATTAAAATTTACTTATACGGTTAATTTTGTTTTAGAAAAGTGAATTGATCCAATCTAAACCAAACATTTTTCACAAAACGAGATTTAAATGTATCAAACAATATTTAATTTTTAATTGTTATGATTAATTTGAATTTGAACATCCGTAATTTTTAATGTTGAGCCATTTCTATTAATTTTTTTTTTTACCGCACCATTAAATTCAACTAAAAAAGAAGATAAATTATCAAAAATATTTAGAGCATTTATTTAAATGGGATGAATTACTACATAGCAATAGCATAAAGAAAAGGGGAACGAAAGGTAGGTATTAGGATTAGGTGTGGCGTAGCCGCAGCAAGGAAAGGAAGAAAAATAGCTATGGCGTTCTTAACCTTAAACCCCACTCTCACCCCTCTTTCTTCTTCTCTTAAACCCAATCTTCCTTCTTCTTCTTCATTGAATTTTTCTTGTAACTGTCGATTACCCTTTAAAATCTCTATCTCTCCACTTCGTCGTTCTTCGAGGCATGTCGTTCGTATGGCTCCCGATGAAGAGAAGTTGACTCGCCGTTCACCTCTCGATTTTCCAATCGTAAGCTTTTCAATTTCAATTCAATTCTTAGTGTTTGGTGATTTATGAGAATAGTGATGGAATTGGCGAAGTTTTTATTGCTATTAGTTATGATACAAATTTTAATTGTTAATTACTGAATTATAGTTTAATTGATTTACTCTGTGTACGCTTTTAATTGAAATTTAGAATCAAACTTAAGCCGCCTTAGATGCAATTCTTGTTTCTTAAACACTGTCATGATGATGATGATGATGAACTTTATTATGTTGTGATGAGTTTTGTGTGTTTGTATTTAAGATATGTAAATGTTGTATTTTTAAAAACAAAATTAGTTTTGGGTTTTGATTTTGGTGTGATGTGTTTATTGGAGAATTTTGTGTTTGATTGGATAGTTAGCAAACCTATGAACCACAAACACTCGTCAGATTAGGCTTGTCTTGCACCGACACAACACCAACACAACACAACATATAATTACATTCTTATACAATGTTTAAATGTAAAACAACTCTCAATTTGGGGTTACTTAAAAGATAGAGTAAACGAGAGTTTTGTACGGTTTTTCATTTTTTCCCCAAATCGTTCCGTTAACAAGAGAGGATTTATCCCGACCCTTGTCTTTTTCTATGTTGCCCTCCTAAAACGCTTTCTTGCGTTGGGAGGAAAAGAAAGGGTTTAAGCAGGATGGAAAAGGGAAACAGAGGATAGATTAGACAACCCACCTTGATTGCAAGTTAAAACATCAGTAAAAGAGGATTTTGGGATTTTTTTAAAAACCACTCCAATAACAAGAAAAGCTAGCCATAGCCCATAATAAACCTGTCTATCCCCTCCCAAACATACCCTTGGTTTCATTATGCACACAATTCGGTGACTCTGATAGTAACTAATAACCGGGTTTGGGTTAGGATAATGTGAGATTTTTCGTTTGTATATTTTAGAGATTTTTTTTTGGCGAGTTAAGGCTATTTTGATAGTAGTTTATATGATTTCCTTGTGCATACTCAATGCAAAAGATGAATTCATTCTTCTCCCCTCCCCCTTGATGATTGATTCTTGGCCTGATGGTCCGTACAATTAACCACGCTACCCTTTCTGAGATTTTGTCCACAATCTAGTTGCTCTGACTGTAATATTCAAATTGGGTTTGGGCGATGTTATGTTTTGTGAGACTCTGAATTCTTTTTCTTGTTGCAATTCAAATACTCCGCTGATAGATTTTTTAATATATATACCGACAGGAGTGGGAAAAGCCTAGGCCAGGACGAAGACCAGATATATTCCCTCAATTTAGTCCGATGAAGACACCTTTGCCGCCTCCAATGCCTGCAGATCCTCCAGAAGAGGATGAAGAAGAGGAAGAAAAAAGAGAGGGAGAGGAAGAAGAAGATCCTGATAAGGAGGATCCAGATAAACCAGAGCAATAGTTTAGTAGATGACCTGTCTTGAATTTTGCAGTTATCTTGATATGTCACTAGGGTAGTCTGCGTCTTGAACTTAATGTAATGTAAGAGCATTATATGAATCAGAAGTGAAGTTTGAGCTTTCTTCAATTTTTCTCCGCCAATATGCATTGTATACCATGAGTTTAATTATCCCAGAAAATTGACAGTTTGTTGGCGTATTACGTGTATTTTGGTTGGGGTAGTACACCAAAGTATATTTTCCTCAGTTGGTCGATTTTTCACAAATAATTCCATCAGTTTGCCGGACCTACAATTATGGTTTTAAAATTCAGATTCGTTGTTGATTATGAGTACTTGAGCTTTTATACTGAATTTACTGAGAGATGGACCTTTTACTTTGGAGGGAGATTTAATCCTGCCACAAGGGGTAGTGTAGTGGTAAATTATATCAATCTCTGTTGGTTAATTGATTAAATTAGTTCGTGGTTACTTGACCCTGTACTCAAGACTTCATAAGAGATGAAAGAAATAGCTTTGATGCTTTAGTCAGTGTATAGGCATAAGAAAGAAGCATGCAGAACAATGTATACACCTGCTTCATTACACTGTCTGTCTTTAATATCGCAGAATGAGGACCAATTCCAAGTTGTTATGATCTACACAAGGTCCTCTTAGAGACAAGCTTTCTGTCACAACATAAACCTAGGACACAAGGATCCTCGGACGATCGATCTCCTTGACAGGGTACTACCACAAATCACTGGGAACATTTTTTATTTATCGTACGATTCACCAGCATGCTTGCTCGAAGGAGACTCCTCTCTTGTCTATGGGCTGATTTTGAGAGAGCCAGCATAGTTGACTCGTTGTCATATAAATCCACATATTGTCTTGAAATCCATGTGATCAGTTGAAAATTGGAGATCTTCGTTTGGTGTCAATCCGTCTTCCCAGTTTGTTGCACCATCTTTCCATACCCCATGTTTCGGATCCTCCCTCAATACCGACGGACAATAACCTTTGATGTATAGTGAGAGATCACCAGTTTCACAGTCTTTTAATGGTATCTGTCTCATGTTATGACAACATTTTGCTATGATGGTAGTTTCAAAATAGGTTATACTTTAAATGGTTAACCAAACAAAAAAATAAAGTTTAATTAACTTCGTTAGAGGTTTAGTTTTAAAAATTGTTTGTCTAGTTTGGTTCAGTTAAATTCTATTTAGAAAAAATCAAGCATGATGCAATTTCAGACAAAAGTTATAAATGAAAAAGACGTATGAAAGATGGAATGGTTAACACATTCTACTCGATCATTATTATTTTATAAAAGCAGAAAATCAATATCCAACCATTTTATGACCAAGAAATATGAATTTTTAGCATATACATACAAGAAATGAGTATACATAAGCGTATCCATTTTTAAGCAACACAAAGAATGTGTAGATTTTGATTTTTGCTCTTCCCCCAACACATTTCGCTCCCACCCAGCTGTACTGACCAAAATACCCCTGCGTTAGTTAACCAACGCAAGTGTTAAAAACTACGCAACTTAAGTCACGCAGCGTGAGTTAAGTAGCGCAGCGTGACTTAACTCACGCAGGGATATTTTGACAAAACACAACACATGACAACCCAATTCTCCCTCAAATTGCAAATTGATTCCTATGAATGTTATTGATTGATAGATGATTAGGCAGCAATGATAATCGAAGGGAAAAGTTGGTTGGCAGCAATCGATTCAAAACTTGAAGGAAAATATGATTTGGCAGCAACAATAATCCAAGGGAAAACCAATTCAAAGCTGAATGAAGTGGTAGCAATTGCATGAATATTACTCAGGTGTATCGATTTGCAGCAATTGCAATATGATTTCTTCCGTCTATCGATTTGCAATTTGGAGGATAATTGGTTTTCCTGGGTTTTATCATGTTTTTTCAAAATACTCATGCATGAGTTAAGTCACACAAAGTTTAACTCTTGTGTGAGTTAACTCACGCATGAGCATTTTCGGCAAGGCTGCAGGGCGCAGGTGTTTTGTGCAGCAGAAATTGTAGATTTCAGTTGATTATAATGTATCCATTTGATTAATGAAACTGCAGTAACTCTTGAAAATTGGCAAACATTTGTCATGATTAGAGGAAGAACATGAGTGTAATATTAGTAAGTAATTATAAACCAGCTAAAGTGTAGGCCAATGAAGCACACTCAATACTTATTGGTATTCGCCATGAGTTTGACATAATCACAATGAGCCACCGAAATTTTGTAAAAACTACACGTAAGAGCTAATGCCAAAAAATGGCATTGACTCGAATCAAGAATCTCATCTCTCACAAGGTAAGCTGTTACCATAAGGTGAGAACATAACAGAATGTGATAATTGAAAATTTGCATTGCAAGGCATTATTACCAAGAGAAGGCTATGCCAAAACCACAACACTAAACAGATGTATTTATCATCAAAAGCCCAAAGGGAGAGACACAATGAAGCTACAAACAAGTACTTATTGCTTTTACATCATTAAGATAAGCTTTGGTTCAGTACTAACATCAGCAATTAAAAGGCCACACAATAAGAGATGTTCTCATGGTCATAATCGTAATTACAGAGCTCAATAATGAAAGTATAAAATCATGACAGAGCCCTTCTATTTCTTTCCACTTTTCTTGAGTCCAGATCCTCCAAAAGATCCCTTCTGTGACGCCTTAGCCTTCAGCTCCTTCAGTGCCTGTTCGATCCATGCAACAGAATCAGATAAAAATAGGATAATCATTGTAACAGAAAAATTGAACATAGTAGATAAAAAGCTATAAACTCACCTTCTCCTCATCCTTTTTCTTCTGGATGTTAGCCATGTCAACCTACAAAATACCGATACAGTTATATCACAAGGCCATTACAAGATCCTCAAGTAAAAGGCAACAAAAATGAAATCAAATACCAATTATGGTTGAAACAAAAATTTCACAACAATTAAATCTAAATAAAACACTAACAAAGAAAACATAAATGATGGAATAGGTTTTACAATGGTCCCTGACATCTTCATATCCAATAAGGGTCCCAAACCTTATCAAATAAATGACCGTCTACCTCTCCCCACACCAAAGGGCCAATATGACATGTGGGCACATATTTACATTGCAAAACTACTCTTAACACAATTTTTGACATCCTCTCAAGTCCTCATTACGCTGCTGCTACTCCCATTCTAGGAATGGTAAATGAAACTTCATTGATATTCACACTGAATTAAGCAATCAAAAGGATAGAAGAATGGTTCACAAAACAAACACTAAATGTACTCCCTCGTGAGTCATGATTTCCAAAGATTACATCTTCATCTAGACTCTACTCTACATCATAATTAACACCACATAAGCTCTGAACACTCAACTCCTATGTATATTTCATTTTTTCCTCCTAATTATGTTATGCAAACCTGACTAAGTTATTGTCTGTCATTATCCTTTCTAATCAAACCTATTAATTTGGGATCGCTAATATCAAAAAGATCACACAACAAAATAGTTGAATTCTATTAATTCAAACATGATTATATCTCCCCTCTTTTTCCTAATCCTACAAAGTAGTAGTCAATTCTGTTTGTTTCAACAGAATACAAGAGAGAAACATTAAAACAGATGACTAATGAAGCTTTAAATAAAACCCATATGAAAAATCAGTAAACAGTGATAACAAATGTTACAATTATAATTGAATTGCATCCTCTTTTGTTTTTAATTATTATGAAATCATTGAATTCAATCTATAACAACATGGATATTAAATTTAATAAAACCCAAAATTTATTTATTTATTTTTTTTTTTTAAAGGAATTAGAGTTCTATAACAAAAACACCCAATAAAATAAACAAGCTCAAACAAAACTACACCAAACTTGAAATTTCAATTCTTTCACCAACACAATTCAAATATACAATACAAAGAAATAAAAAACCAACATAATATCCACAAAAAAAATATTAAAATACCTCATCATAATCCTTCTTATCAGACTTTGGCTTCTTCAAAGGCTTAGCTTTTCCACCTAAAATCAAATAAAGCAAACCAAAAAAAATCAATCAAATAAATCAAATCTTTATCAATCATGAACAGATCTATATTTTAGGGTTATTCACGTTATAAATCGAAAAATTAACTAAAATCTTCAAAAATAAAAAAATAAAAGAAATTGATGATCAATAAAATCACGTGAATCAATAGAGTTATGGAAGATTGAAGGTTACCTTGCTTGGTCGACATGGTTTTGGGTGAAGAGTTAGGGTTTGGGTCTGAATACGAAAACGACGAAGAACAAAAAAGCAGCACGCAAACAAAAAGACCTTACCCCTCACTAAATTATTTTCAAGGGTATTCGATTCTATTTATATAGCTAAACGACCAACTACAACCACCGTTTTCTATAAGCAACTTATTTTAAGTCTTTTTTTTCTTTTAGAAAATTAGAGAGAGAGAGAGAAATAGACTATTTTGTCCTTCAATTTTGTCATTTTTTTAAGGATCAATTTTGTCCTTTAATTTTTAAAATGGCTAAATCATCCCCTCATTTACTTTACATATATTTTTAAATATAAAATAGTCACACCTTCAATTTTGTCCTTCAATTGTGACGTTTTGCTTTTGACTACCAAAAAGATTGAATCTTGATTTTATGTAGAAGTTGTGTAACGAGGACCCATTTTGTCTAGACACCCAGACATTTCATTCGTTTCAAATGACCCAAACACAAGATAGTCAAATGAGATTAAAAACTAAATGGATGTTTTTATGAAAACCACCTAGACTTTGGAATGTTGTAAGTGATTTACGGCATGTTCCGGTTGTACCATGTTGAAGCCTAACCATTGCAAAATAACATTCCAAATTTTCCCAAAATAATCGTAAGAAAAGAACAAGTAATTAACATCTTCCTTTTTACCACATCCACTCACACAAGGTTGCACATTATGTTGAAGAACATCCCTCCTTATTAAGTTGTCAGTAATATAAAATATCAAGTGAAGTTCATTTAAATCACAAAGTTGAGTTTTCCTTGATATGTATGCTCTAAGTGGTTAGGTTCTATTTTGGAGTTTATTTTCTTGTCACTGAATTGCATTCAATCACTCCTTTTTTTTTTTTTTTTTAAGAAACCGCTCATTTTGTTAACAATAACAACAATTGAAGCTTCACGTAAAAAAAAATGCGACCATTGAAGCTCAAATTTGTGTTTTTAAGTTGTAACACGAAGTTTAATCCCTTTTTTTCTATAAAGAATTTGTTTGAAAAGTGACCGTGTTATGTAACTTGCATTGCACTATTCACATCACAGTTCGAAGGGAAGACAACGACGTTAAAACTGAAGATGGAAATATCATATGAAAAATAACAAATATTTCAAAAATAGCAAGTGTAAGAGCTATTTCAATCTTTATTCGTTAAAAAACGAGAGGCTGAGTTCTGATCAAAGTAGTTTAATCTAGATTGAGTTAATGTTAAGTGTATACACGCTTCTTTCAATCTGCTTTTTCGTTATGAATAAGACTCGTCTTCAAGTTTAAGTTAATATCATAAATATAGATCAGAAGTGAAGAAAGACAGAACGAATTGCTTATCATCATCTTTATCTTTAATGTTCCCCATTTCCTCTCTTAACAATCAACTTAACAATAAATCCAACATCAAAAAATAAACTCCACAATCGATCTTGTTTGTTGAATAAAACCAAAAGTAAGCTCAAATCATAAATTCGCAATTGTAGTAACTCTAATCAAACTCAAAGATTTTTCTGGATTTTTTATATAAAATATTTGGGTTATTGATGAAGAAGTTATGATTTTTCTTTTTAAGAATTTTTATGATGTCAAATTCTCCATCAAATTGGTCTTTATTAGATTTCGATATCAATTTGGTCTCTACATAAGTGGGAGGTGATATGGACAAACACGTTAAGGTAATGCAAATCAATGAATGCAACATTTAAACTTGATGGAGGGATGATTTGATTATTTCAAAACATTCAAGGACGAAATTGGCCTATGGTCACAAATTCAAAAACAAATTAACATATTAACTAAAAAAAAGAAGATGAAAATGAATAATTAGCTCAAAGAGATTAACTCAAAATATAATGACATAATAGAATAGTAATAAAAAAGATGTATTTGTGAACATAATTTAGTTGCATTATATATACAAAGTTTGGGGTTCAAACCCCAAACTCCCAATTTTTTCATCTTAAAATTGAAAGTTTAGACAATAGACTACTTGACAATTTTTTTTTTACGAAAAGACAAACACAAAATTCATTAAATTCTGATTCTCATAGCACCATACTCACACCTCACCCACTCGTTGGCATCATTCATTATGAAAAGTCAATACCGAAACTTAACATAATTTAAATTTTCGGTTGAAATTCTTATCGATATGATAAAAATTTACCGATTTGCTCTTATAAAATATAATGTAAAATAAAAATTGAAATCTAATAAAATATATATTAAAAAATTGAAAATATATTAAATATTAAAAATTAATTTTAAAAAATATGTTAAATTTTGTCACAAGGTAACTTAGTAATTTATATAATCTATAAAATTAAAAACCTAGCAAAATTATAATATTTAAAAATCAAACAATTATTAAAATTTACAAAAATACGAATATTATTTTAAACCTATTAACAAATGAAATATAATTTTTTTTCATGCTTAGTTTTGTCATATAATCGATTTATTTTAAACTTATCATACATCATTTAACTTATCTAACATGTATAATAGATTTATTTAGTTACTAGTGATTTTTTTTTTTTTAGTTTAAATTCAAACTATTTATATAGTAACCATTGGAGCAAGTAAATCGACAAGGTTTGCTAAGTTCCTATCACAAGACGAGTGAAAGGTTCGAACAACTGGTTTCCTATTTTTACAGCGCAATGATGACACCCTTAACACTCAGCCAATTCTTATATGTCACACTGTCTCATTAGTCGAAGATCAACCAATAACTCATTAGTCGTATCATAATTGTTGATGACCTTGGTAGATAGATAATTAAGGTTTAGGCAAGTGACCTCCTAGTCGCTAGAAGGTTAGACAAAGGTTAAGACAAATACGCAAGGGAGCAAATTCATTCTCAAGTCTATTGACCAAGAACATGGGTTTGAAGGATCTCAAACTGAGTAAAAGCTTTGTAGGACTCATCAATGAGGCTTAAAACTCACTATCCATGTTTACATCATCTTTAACCGCAATGAGCGATGAACAAGGAAGTAAGTTTATGGGAAGGCTTTGCACTAAGGACCATGTTAACCAGGGCCATTTATGAGATTTTGGTGGCCTAGGGCGAACCTACAATTTGTGTCCTAACTAATAAATATATATAAACATCAAACTTGATACAAAAACTAAGCAATTTCTTTTAGGGCTTAATAAGCCCCTAAAAAAAATTGGGGTCCAAATTTTGTACTTATTTTTTGGGGTCTAGGACGGTCGCCCTCTTCACCCTGCCTCAGATACGGTCCTGATGTTAACAAACCATGCTATGAAAGAAGAAGCTGATAGTTGAACGTAGGGCGCCATGAACCCCTCAACGAGGGAAACAAACACACTACCCATGAAATTAGAGGAACAGAGGTTGTACATTGTAGGTTTAGGTCACACTATTATGATTAATGTTTGCGTATAAATACTTGTTTTGTACATTTTAAACCGAGATTCAATCAAACACAAAACTTATCTTACTATTTTACCTCCGTATCAATTTGTCTTTATCTTAGTTTTTTTATGCATTTCGTAGTCTAGTAGATAAAAACCTAATTAGTCATACTTAACATTCTTCTGGAGCAGCGAAGGAATCCACAACTTAGGGACATATCTCCTTCAACAACATCAATAGCTTAAAGAAAAATTAATCATATTTGAGAGCACATCAATTGATATCACTACTAAATTCTTGCTCCATCAACCTTTGAAAAGGTCTTTAATTACAATTCATTAGTAAAATCATTCCAAAAACACACTAAAATTCATTAGTAATTTGTAAATAAATCTCTCTTTATAGTTTTTTTATTTTATTTATGGAAAACACTGTTTAGAGTTTTTCTTTAAATAAAACGTATGATACTTTTACTTACTAGATAAGTTTTGGAAATAAAAACGTGATTTTATTTGATGGAAAAAAAACGTGAACTTAATTTGTGTAAATTTTATCTGCCGATAAAAAAGAGGGTCTTTATGTATTATCCTTTGGTGGAATTTGTTAACCACTTGAACTCATTTGTTTGGTTAGTCGATTATCGTTTTGTGTGTCCATAGAAATATACTTTTCATCTGCAAATTCTCTTTTTGAAATAAATTTCAAAGTTGCATACAAAATATATGGTTAAATATGTTTTTAGTTTTTACAAAATTATGAGCTTTTAAGTTTAGTCTATATTACATTTTAGGCTTAAATGCACTTTTGCCCCCCCAAGTTTCACAAACTTGTGATTTTGGCCTCCCTATTTTCAAAATAGCACATTTGGCACTCCAAGTTTCAGCCCCTTTGCAAAACCATGACCCCCCTTGATTTTGACTTGGTCAAAGCTGATATGTCGCTTTTATTTTTATTTTTTTGCCACATAGACCGCCTACATGGATTTTAGAACGAAAAAAAATTAAAAAAATTTCCCTCACGTGAAATCTTCTCCCACGATTATCATGTCCATGAAGTTACCAATGGAGACTCAACTCGACAGTAGCATACAACATTGTCTTTCCGTTTTCTAGAAGAAGATGAAGTTGTATAATCATTGGGTCGAACCATCAGTCACGAAAAATGACGATGAATTGAGTGAAAAGGAGGAAAAACGAGTGAAAAGGAGGATTTGTGTGTGAAGATCGATTGAATCCATGAAAAAGGGGAAAATCGATTGAGGAGATTTGTGTGTGAAGAAGAAAAATGGTGTTTGAGAAGAAGAAGGATTAACTAGATTTATGAGTGAAGAAGGAGGATGCAGATTTGTGTGTGAAGAAGGATGAAGGAGAAATGGTTATGGAGTGGGAATTTTTTTTGAATTTTTTTTCATTCTAAAATTCACGTAGGCAGTTTATATGAAGAAAAAAAAAATGCAACATGTCAGTTTTGACCGAGTCAAAATCAAGGGGGACCATTGTTTTGTAAAGGGGCTCAAACTTTGGGTGGCCAAATGTGCTATTTTGTAAATAGGGGGCCAAAATCGCAAGTTTGTGAAACTTGGGGGTAAAAGTGCATTTAAGCCTAAATTTTAAGTGTAAGTTTAGTCCTCCATAATATTGCACTTTATAAGAAGAGTCAAACGAATTATTTTTAGTCATCAAAATAGTCCATATAAATGCAAATAAGGACTAAAATTGAACAAATGTTTTTGAGGGACTAAACTTAAAAATGTATGATTTTGTTGGGACTAAAAACATATTTAACACTAGAACATATGCACTACTATTTTTTTATTTTTGTATGTTAAATATATTTACCGATTAATGTCTCTCATACTAACTATAGTTATAAATTTCTTTAACAAACAAGAAAATGTTAGTTTCTTATATACCTTTTATATTTATACAATTATCCTTTTAATCAAATTATGTTCCTTGTATCCAGATCCACTGGCTTTAAATTTCTGACTCCGTCCCTATATGCATTGTTCAAATCAACTGAGGTAAGCTCATGAAGACAATGTATTAGAGTATAAATAGATGTTTGATATCTATAAATATACTTTTTTATTTTTACATTTTAATCACTAATTTTTTTCTTTAAATAATGGTCCTTAAAGTATTTTCCATCGGTAAATTTGATCACCGTTGTTAAACGTCGTACACATGACAATGTAGAAAGAAATTAAAATAAAATAATGATATGCTTATGGGTGCCAAAAATTTAATTATACAATTTTATTTTTTTTTGTTTTTACACTTTTTGTACACTGTCTCATTAACTTATTTTAACAATGATGATCAACTTTGTTGACCAACAATATTTTGAGGACTTTGAAGGTTTTTTTTTTCGAGAAACAATAAACAAAAAATGATATTCTTAAAAAAAAAAACAAAAAATGATATATTTAAAAGGAAAAAAACATATTTAACCCTTTAAAGTCACAATAGACTAAAATATTACGGTTCTCGTCTGAAAATTTCAACCTTCAATTTTTATCAATCTTTGTGACTAAACCATACAATCAACTACACCTAGTACCATCAAAAATATGTTAAGCTTAAGTAGAAGGTGTTACACTAATAAATTTATTTATTTTTATTGCAAGGACTAGCAAACGGTTTTGTCATTTCCTTGAGCAGAACACTCGAATATATATGGTTTTTTCAGCCTTTTGCCTCTTGACTTAGCATGAATGCATCCATGGTTTTCTCAGGTAGTAGTTCTATACTTCTGTACCTTGGAGTTTGAAACCACTTAAAAAAGTTACTCCAAATTAAGACCCTTGATTATGAGGACTATTTTCTTCTCTTTTTATAGTCTAAAAGTACTGCCAAAGAACGCAGGTTAAGCCAACAAAACAAGCAGATAAAAGAAAAACAAGTGGCGGAATGCTTTTGGCACTCCCTTCAACTCTACGCTGCTCGGAGTTTTCAATGTTTCATGTATTCTAACGCTTACACTATTCGACCTTTATTATAAATTATACAAAAAACAGTTTTTTAAATTTATTAAATAACTAATGTGTTTATACATGATCAATTTTTAAAGTTTAAGTATGAGTGATTAATCACTTCCACATTGATTTTGAATAAGTTAAATTAATAAGGGTTTTTTTTTTTTTTTTAAGAAATTAATAAGGAATTGTTTATCATATGTAATATTGCACATGTTAAAGATATTAAAAGAAGTGACTTTTTTTTTATTGAAAACCATAATTATTTATTGAAAAATTATATAGTTAATATAAAATACACAAGTTCTAATATAAACTTACTACTTTAAACTTTTTAACATGTGCAAATTTGTACATGTTAGAAAAACCCAAATAATAATATATAAAAGAGATTTGTACAAAAAATAAAAAAAGTGATCGCCACATATTGATGTGTCAAGTGTGTTAGAAGTTTTCTATCGAATGAAAAAATATATATTAAACAACATATTCATACTCATATATAAAATGTTTAAGATTTTGAATGAAGATGTGTCTTTAAAATACTCTAGTCCACTATGATAATCCTCGGCCTCTCCCTGTTGGAAAATACATGCATAATTTCCCTTCTCCGTGAACTTAAAATAAGCACTAGCGGAAACATGATATATAAGCGTAATGACAAAAATAGAATTTTAGCGTGGAAAACTTCTCAATGTGAGAAAGGGAAAAAACCACGGTACCCTTGAGCCTCTTTAAACTTCCACTATAATGATAATGAGAATACAATAACTTCACCCTTAGGTGGATCTCACTACAACATCTCTCTCAATATGTAAGGAACACTCTCACAAGTTCGCTCACTATTTCTCTCACAAGAAAACTCTATGAGGATCAATTTTCTCTTGAGCAAGACTCTCTTTCTCTCTTGCTTTTTGTTGTTCTTCTCTTGTTGTATGTTGTGAATGCTTGCTCATGGTCCTATTTGTAGGAGAAGCAAGCCAAAGTTGCCTTACATGCATAAAGACACTTGTCATTTGGCTTTCATGCAAAACACCAAGTGTCCCTTGCAATACATGCACCGCACCAAGTGTCCCTTGCATGCACCACAACATGCATCACTCATACACTACATCATGTGTTACTCATACACTACACCATGTGTACACTGCACCTTGCTACTTGTCATCACATGCAACCTTTCATTTTATCAAATGTATGTTGGCCATGTGGCAATGGCTTGACCCAACACTCACCCTCAGTGCACCACAACATGTATCACCCATACACTACATCATGTGTTACTCATGCACTACACCATATGTACACCATGCACCTTACTACTTATCTACAACCTTCTATTTTATCAAATGTATGTTGGTCATGTGACAATATCTGGACCCCACACTCACCCTCACTTAGTTTACTCCTTTTTTAGGGAACTTAGTTTACTTTTATTAAGGTCTTTTCTCTTATCATAATATTTTTTTAATGCAAAACCTTTTATATTAATCAACGATAATAATTTTACATTAGTTATTTCAACACCCATTTAACATACACTTTTCTCTCTCTTCTAATCACATTTTCAATCTACCACATCACTCTATTTATCAATTTTTCTCTCAAATTGTATACACTCTAATGAGCCTCCACCAAACATTTTTCTTATATTAAGATTATCTTTTTTATCATACATTGTTGATCATTATATTTTTTTCTCTCACCTTTTTCTATCACTTAATTACACCGCAAGAAATTAATTATGTGAAATATCTTTCAATTTCTTTTGACGGAATGAGAATCTTTCAAACTTTTTTTTTTGACAAATCTTTCATTTAAAAGGTAACAAGCTGACAAAAAAAATTACTAACAAGATATTCTCTAAGACAATTTCCAAAAAAAAAAATACTCTTTAAGACATACTTTTAACAACTTCTTAATATATTATTTACAACTGATAAATGTTTTTATAAAAGATTCAAATAAGTTTAGTAATTTTACATATATAAAAGATGCAATTAGATTTTGTTTTTTTGTCGTCAAAGAAATCTTATCTAATTAAATACATTCTTAAATATATATTTTAACATAGTAAACCATTTATGGTTTGTAGATTTCATTCTTGTTTTGGCAAAAATTTCTTTGTTTAAGTGAGATGTCGATAAGTTCAATGTTGGCTGCAGCTATAACAAGGTCCAATGGTTGGTAGCACTTATTTCATGGTGAAAAGCCATTTCATTTGTTTGTATATATATATTAGTTTGGGGTGTTACTTTCATCTGAGTCACTTTTAAAGCATTTTGTAGTGTCCACTCCTACAAACAACTAGCACACAAACTCATTGGTAGTTTACTTCATTTACATCTTTTTCAATCCCCCCTCTCACTTTTTTCCTATCTTTCTCTTCTTCTATACTTAATTTTGGTGAAAACCAAAATATTTGCTTGTTCATCACCAACTATTAATACTTCCCTATAAGACACTTGTAACCATGGTATGTATGCTAACTCACTCTCTTTTATGGATTGCAATTAAGAGAAATATAGCTAATATTAATTGATTTAGTGCATATTATCAATTAATGTTCAACTAGTTCTATTTACTGTCATATTAACATAACGTTGTTGATATTGTCATGCATTTTTCCTCGAGCTTTATTTTAATATGAACATTTAAGAATTCCTAATAGAATGTTGGTCATGAAGGTTTTAAATCATAGTTGAACTCTCAATTGTAGTTGAAGTAAACACAAAAAAATGTGTAGCATGTTTGTAATTTTCACGTTAATTTCAAAGTCTAAGCACATTCTTTGTGAATTCAGTACTCTCTTCGGTCCTTATTATAAGAAATGATTCACTTTTTAGATTCATCAAATATCTGATGTATCTAATCCTTATTACTTACCATATACATCAAATATTCAATGAACTTAAAAAATGAATTGTACCTTATAATGAGGAACGAATGAAGTAATTGATTGACTTTTGGACATACATTTGATTGGCTTTTGCATTTGCAGATTCTAATGCCCTTAATGTTGGGTTCACTTATGAAGCTGGCAAAGGCACTAGTGTGTGAACCTACAACAACACTCACAACCATTCTTTATTATGGAAATTTGCTTCCTAGAAATCTTAACTTAGAGAGATTAGTACGAAGGGAATTTCTTCACCAAGAAAATTATTTCTTCCATTTTCTCATTACAATGCTGAGGTGTGTCTGGTAATTACTAGGACATGCATGATTTATCAAATTATGTGAAAACTAAAGAGATCCGGTTAATGTGTGTACTTTTGGAGGCACACCATGTGGTAGCTTAGTAGAGTTGTTGAAAAGGGGAATGTATATAGATGTTTCATGTTTCCTAAGACACATTTTTTACTTTTTATGAGTGATGCCATCAACGATGGATAAACTTTCTGTGTTAGACATTTTATAATGTTTGGAATTGGATGCTTATAAAAAAATGTTTGGAATTGGAATTACATGTTTCTAATGTACTTGGGGTTGATATTTTCTAAGAATTTACAACTGCTACTGCTGGCTTAACTTTGCTATGATCGATGCAACTGATTTTAGCTTCTGAATTTGATAGTTTGAAATTTAAATACCACCGAAGACATAATTGAAGTCATACATAATACACTTGCTTTACCCAATATTGCTTGTAGTAGTATTAGATAGTTTAATTTGGGTTCGATAAAGTTCTATAAATGCAACAATGTTAAAACTTTTGAAGAGAAACTTTACTTTTTTATTGAAAGTTTATAAGACATTATAAATTAGTCTTTGTAGTCACACATAAGTAATACTCTATTTACAAACATGAGTCGTGCTTACTAAATAACATCAAAATGATGTTTTAGAGTTGAATCGTAGCCTTTTAAGGCAGGGAGAATCGATTGTGTTTCAGCAAAAATGGTGTTCCAACCCTCCTTTTACCGCATCTTATCTTACATATAAAAGAAAGAAAGTTTTGCCTATAATAGCAAAACTCTAGGCCAAGATACAAACTTTTTAAAATGACAATCATTCTCTACTTTGTCCGTCAACAAAAAGACCCCGTCATTTGTACCATTGGGGGGCCTAAAATGCATCCCAAGTGTCAAGAATGATGCATGCAACAAGTTAGGTGTTACCCATACAATAAAACAAGTGTAGTCATGACCCATGAGAAATACATGCAACAAGCCATGTGTCAAGAGGAATACATGCAGAAAGCCAAGTGTTACTAATGCAATAAACCAAGTGTCATGACTCATTAGGAATACATGCAACAAACCAAGTGTCAAAAATAATGCATGCAACAAGCTAGGTGTTACCCATGCAATAAACCAAGTGTGATGACTCAGGGGGAATACATGCAACAAGTCAAATGTCAAGAGGAATACATGCATAAGGGCAAGTGTTAATTATTCAATAAACCACGTGTCACGACTCAGGAGGAATACATGCAACAAACCAAGTGTCAAGATGAATACATGCAGCAAGCCAAATGTTTCCCATGCAATAAACTAAGTGTCATTACTAATGAATACACACAACAAGCAAAGTGTCAAGATAATACATGCAATAAGGCAGGTATCAAGATGAATGCATTCAACAAGCCAAGTGTTACCCATGCAATAAACCAAGTATCATGACTCATCAAGAATACATTGAACAAGCCAAGTGTCAAGATGAATACATACAACAAGCCAAGTGTCATCAATGCAATAAACCAAGTGTCACGACCCGTGAGAAAAACATGCAACATACCAAGTGTCAAGAGAAATACATGCAGCAAGTCAAATGTCATCCATGCAGCAAACCAAGTGTCATCCATGCAAAAAACCAAGTGTCATGGCTCATGAGGAATACATAAAACAAACCAAGTGTCAAGAGTAATACATGCAGCAAGCCAAATGTCATCAATGCAATAAATTAAGTGTCACGACTCATGATGAATACATGCAACAAACCAAATGTCAAAATTAATGCATGCAAAAAGTTAGGTGTTACCCATGCAATAAACCAAGTGCCATAACTCATGAGGATTACATGCAGTAAGCCAAATTTCAAAAGGAATACATGCAACAGGGCAAGTGTTAACTACTCAATAAACCATGTGTCACGACTCATGAGGAATACATGCAACAAACCAAGTGTCAAAAGGAATACATACAGCAAGCAGAGTGTTACCCATGCAATAAACCAAGTGTCATGACTAATGAATACACGTAACAAGTCAAGTGTCAAGAGAAATACACGTAACAAACCAAATGTTACCCATGCAATAAACCAAGTGTTACTGATCATGAGGAATACATGCAACAAGCCAACTGTCATCAATGCAATAAACCAAGTGTCATGACTCATGAGGAATACATGCCACAAGCCAAATGTCAAGAGGAATACATGCAGCAAGCCAAGTGTCATTCATGCAATTAACCAAGTGTCACGACTTGTGAGGAATACATACAATAATTCAAGTGTCAAGAGAAATAAACACAGCAAGCCAAATGTAATCCATACAATAAACCAAGTGTTATGACTCATGATGAATAAATACAACAAACCAAATGTCAAGAGGAATACATGCATCAAGTCAAATGTTATTCATGCACTAAAACCAAGTGTCATGACGCATGGACAATACATACAACAAGCCAAGTGTGAAAAGAAATCAATGCAGCAAGCCAAGTGTTACCCATGCAATAAACCAAATGGCATGATTCATGAGGAATACATACAACAAGTCAAGTGTCAAAAGGAACACATACAACAATCTAAGTGTTACCCTTGCAACTAAACAATTGTCAAGAAAAATACATGCAACAACCCAATTGTTATCCATGCAGTAAACCAAATGTCCAGAGAATTACATGCAAAAAGCCACATGTTATTCATGCAATAAAACATATCTCTTTCTTTTGCCCTCATGAATTCCAATTTTTTTTTTTTTTTTTTTGCAAATTTTATGAATTCTAAACAGTGAACAATCTTATAAATGTATGACCTAATATGCATGTAGATCAAACAAAGACTTATATGTAATTTCTTCATATATGTTGCTGAGGGATTTCAAATTATTTATGTGATTGTTATTATTTTTAATAAAGAGTTTTTACAAGAACAGTTTACTGTAAAAAAATTTTGTGAGATATGTTAGAAATTTTTTCTTTATGCACATTTAATTACCCAAAAGCACCTCAAACTTTCGAATATACCTCCACTGAAAGTTATGAGCCATTCCCTTGTGAACGAGAGTTACAAATCGTTCCTAGAATATGGAGTTAAGAACCAATCCTAGGATTGGGAGTTAAAACGCAATAGGGAGGTAGTGAACACCCATCCAAATTGTCGGTGTGGATTAAAAAATCTTACCCGTGTTATTCAAAACTTCATATTTGACATGAGCTTCCACTTGATCCACTTGAGACATGATTCATTTAAGAGATGTAGATACATGAGAAAATATCAGATAACAATGAAATGAAAGAAAGGATAAAATGAAATGTAGATTCACTGAAGACATATATTTATATAAAATACGGTGCAAAATTATCCACGTAAATTGTTGATGCATCGTACATCACATAAAACATAAAATACATATATTTATATATTGTTAGTGATGTATTGACCATAAACAAATGTGAGTACATAAATTGTCTCTCCACAAAAGTATCTTCCCATGACTCATCTTCATCTTTCATGTATAGTTTTCACTCCGCACATCAGGAAGGTAGTGGACACCCATCCTTCAAAAATACATGGACAATATGATCGGGGATTAATCCAAGGCGCATAATGTGGGAATTTGGGTTATGCGGTGAATGATATCTAAAAGTTTTCACAAATACCGTTTTTAATTTTTGTCAACTCAACTTTATTGTGGTAAGTTATAATAATGTCACCCATATCCGATAACGTCAACCAATTTTCTTTTGGTGCAATTCTACTCTTTGAATTTGGAGGTTACAAACTATCTAATTAGGGCTGACAATGAACCGAACCAATTCGACAATAGTTTGGAATTCAATTCGATAATTAACTTGTTGAACTTGGTTCATGAACCAAATGAGCTGAACTCGAGCTAAGAATTAAGTTTGTTAAATAAATGAGCTGAACTTGAGTTGTATATAGTTCGACTCGGTTGATTCATAAACTGACTCGATATATAGTATGTAATTTATTACAAGCTTGCTGTAATATTTATGTACTTGTTTTTAGAGGAATTATTACTAATTTAATTAACAATAATTGTAATAAAAGAGAAAAAAAACTAATAACATACTCTTGTGTAGGCTTTTAACCAAATATGTGTGAACTAATATTAGTCCCAGATCGGGGAGTTGAAAAACACACTAGTACAAAAAACACTTATTAAGTCAAGGATTTTAAATGGGTAGCTATCCACATGACTTAAAAAGCTAGGTGTAAGGAAAGTTTTTAACTTCAAATGATATTAAATTATTTGACCCCATTTAAAAACTATTTATCAACCATTTAAAAAAAAAATTCACTTTCCATTCTCCCTCCTTAGTGAAACCCGTGAAACCCTTTTCACGTTCCAATTTCCCTTTTCCCCCCTTCACTCTCAATCGAAACCCTCTCAACCGTGAAACTCAAACTCAATCATAAAACCCCTTTCCTCCATTCTCAATCGATTGACCCTTTCCATCCTCCCATCTCAATCGAATCTGGTCACAGGCTGAAACCCAATCCCTCCGTGAAACCCAAACTCAAACCCCAAAGCACCGTGACATCAGCACCAAGCAACACCCCTGTCTCTCTCCACCGCATCTTCACCGTCTCAAATTCTTCTTCAACTAACTTCAAACCATGTTTTTTTGTTTTGATTTTCGTTCTGGAATTGTTTCTCAACAGTTATCGCACAGTCGTCGAGTCGCCGTGAAACCGTTTTCCGTCGTCGTCGCCGTGAAATCATAATTTCTAGGTAAATCCTCTAACCTCTGTGTTTTTCGTTTTTCAATTGTTTAGTTGTTTTTTATTTTCGTTTTTGATTTTGAATTGTTCTAGATAAATTTTAATTGTAATTATCAACTATGTGTTTAATCGTAATTTTAATTGTTCTAGGTAAATTGATTTTCGTTTTTGATTTTGAATCTGTGTTTTTCAATTGTTTAAAAATAATATCAACTATGATTGATTACTATTAGTGGCTATGGATTGAGAGATTAAATGTTATTGATTGCGCTAACAATTTATTTGATTTGAATGAATTGTCTTGTTTCAGTTGTAGCTGATTAGGTATTGGTAAAATAGTTTATTGTTGATCATGATATGATTATTATAATGTATAAAGTTTCTCTTAGGTCCTTAGTGTTTTATAGCTGATGATAGTATCAAAAGATGTTAACTTTATCATTTTTCTTATGGTAGTTGTTGTTATAAATGAAGCACGAACTAGACATGACACACACTGACACATAGAAACCGATAGTAGTTTGAAAAAATGACATAAATAAATGTAATCACATTTGTCGGTGTCGTGTCCATGTCTGCACATGAAACCGTGTTCCTTTTTTGCTCTTGAAGATGTAATGAAGTAATCGGATCTTGCTGATCCTCTTTGTTTATGAAAATGGTGATTTAATGAAGTCATGTCTTTCTTCAAAAAACTTAATCCCATCTTTCCTCCCTAAAATCTAATCCTCAAATTAATTTGTTACCATCCTCTCTCACCGTACACCAGTTCTCTCAATCAGTTCGATTTTCAGTTCAATTTTGCCTTGCATCAGTTCCAATTCACCGTACACAGTTCTAGTTTCAGTGTGGCTTTCAGTTCTTGTGTTCGCTAGCATTGGGATGTGTTGGCTTATGTCGCTTGTGGTTATTTTTGATGATTTTCATATGCCTTTCTGCTATGTCTCTCTCAAGTTTAAGATGTGTTTCCCTATGGTTTTGATGCATTTTCTGGGTGTGTTGTTCAGATCTACTATGCTTCAAATTGTCCAGCTAACTTGTCATTTTTGGGTCATTCGAGGGTTTGCTACCTGTCAAAGCTGAGGGAGTTTTGGTGCTTTGTTTTGCAGATGTTTGGATTGGATTTGTCACCATCAAGGTCTACGATTCTATTTTTGGTGTATACTTCAGTTGCTGATTTTTCTGATTTAGAACATTTCTCAATTTCTATATTATAGTAAAGTTTAAGTATGTTGTAAATGATAATTACTTAATAGCTTTTATTGTATTAACGTTGTGCAGAGCTACAATAAAATAGACATGCGTGTAATGGTGAAACTATATGAATGATGAAGGAAAAGTCATCACTATAAGGAAAAGCCGGCATCATTTGAGGTACTCTTATGACAAAATATAAATCTGCTTATTATAATTCTGCTTATTGATTGATACACCTACCTACTTTTCAATCTTTGCATTAACTTGATGAAAACATGATTTTTATTCTTTGATTTATTTAAATTTTGTTTTCAATCCATGTTTTAGCTTTTCTTATTTCAGTAGCAGCCAATGATATTGTTATCACCAGTCTTTGATTTCAAATTAATAGGAAAAAACTATAGGAGAAGTTGATCAACGTTGCTAAAGAGCATTAATGAGGGATTTCAAGTTGATCAATGCTAAAGAGGATTAAAAATAATTTGTTGTAGAGTAATTACCTGAATGTGAGTTGTTTCTAGCTTCTAGATAGGCTTTTTGATCAGTATGGTAATGGAATCAATTTGCATTTGTGTTCATTGTTGACATGTGTGGTTAGGCTGCTCTAATTGATATAAGGTTTCTCTTTGCAATTGAAAATTTGTTTTTACCAATTCCCACTAAATCCTATAGTTTAATGACAATAACAACTATATTTTGCAGGTTAAGTGATGCACATATTCATACTTTGTTTTATGTTACTTGTATCGGTCTAATAATCATGTCTATGTACATGTACAGGCATGCACATATTCATTTTGGGGTTTGCTACCTGTCAAGGCGGAAGGAGTTTTGGTGCTTTGTGTTGTGACTGTTTTGATTGATTTTTTGGCCATCAAGGTATGCAATTCTATTTTTGGTGTAGCCTTCAGTAGCTATTTTTTCTTGTTTTTAAGAAGGGTGCAAATATGTTCTCATTTCTAGCAAGTTTATGGAGTTTATGTACTTTGTTTCAGTTACTTTTTCGTTAAGTTGGGGGTTGTGGATGTGTTTCCGTTTTTTGTCCCTGTATCCATCTCCCTCCCTGCTAGTGCAATGGTTATTTATAGCAGGTTTTTGTTCATTCAAATGTCAGTTCACCTGCTGTTTGTTTGTTTGCTGCCTTGTACATGTTCAGATTTTGAATTGTTTTTTAATATTTTAGGTATATGGAACGCCTCTGTACTCCGCCTACTGATGATGAAATGACAAATGTTCAAAAACGTTGTGCAAGTTTGATTTTGGAAAGACTTAATGTAATTTAATTATGTCAATAACTATGCTCTAAAACAATGTTTAGCTTTTGTTTAGTTTTATGATATTGTAACTTTGGATTTGTTTGATGTTGTAACAATGACATGTTTGATATGTAATTTGATCATGTGATATTTCATATTAGTGGTTAAGTTTATGAGATTTTTGGTTATTATATTAAATTTTGCACCATAATTGTGTTAAAAAAAAAATAGAGAGATATTTTAAATGGGTTGAACAGATCTAAATTATATTTATTAAATGGTATCAAAGAACAGACTTAAAATCTAGAATTTTGTATGCCCTTGTTCACCTTTTTTTAAGTGGTTTTATCCGATTTAAAAAGTCATATTTTAGATGGGTTGAACCGATTTAAATTAAACGATATTAAATCGGGTAAAGGGGGCAAACTTAAAATCAAAGACAGTTTTTTAAATCGGCCACCTATAAGTCGGGTCATGACCCGATTTAAAAAGTCATATTCACCCCATTTAAAAAGTGTTTTCTGTACTAGTGACATTAGATAGGCGGAGTATGGTGATTATTTTGAGAGGCCTTTTGTAGTAGTAATAATATTGTTTATTCAATCGCCCGGTCCTTTAACTTAATCAATTGTCTTAATTTGGTCCCCTAACTATAATTTGTATCAATTTGGTCCCCTATGTTTTGCTCTGTTACTAATTTTAGTCCTTTGTGTTTGTTTCTTTCAAAAAAACGTTAACAGAAAGGACTAAAACTAGTAACGAAGCAAAACATAGGGGACCAAATTGGTACATAAGTTAACGATTTTTTGAGCGGAGCAAAATATAGGGAACCAAATTGGTACAAATTATAGTTAGGGGACCAAATTGAGACAATGAATTAAGTTAAGGGACCAGATGATTAAATAAGCTTAATAATATTGTGCTGCAATAGTATATTTTTTCGAGTGGCCAATTGTATTCTATGGTATTATTTTAGTTAATTTTTTGTTTTTTTAAAAATAATTAAAAGGTCAAGATATACATTTTTGACAAAAACAAAAAAAAAACAATTTTGCAAAACGAGTTGAACCTAACGAACCGAACCGAGTTGTTCGTAAACTTTAAACGAGCCGAACTCGAGTTAGAAAAAAGGTTCGTATAGAACTCGAGCCGAGTTTCGAGCCGAACCAATTCTTATCGAGTCGAATCGAGCTCAGACCGGTTCGACTCGACTCGACTCATTTTCAGCCCTACATCTGATATATTTAAAACGTGCTTCAGAGCCAAATATCGTTATATAATCATTCTTATGATTAATTAACTCTTTAAGCAATGTATATCAAATCATGGAATGATAATCTTCACACGTACTAAGATGCTCAACTACAACTCAGAATTCACAATTACGATTACCCCTAAAATCCACTTTTTTTTTTCTCCGAGTAACGCTAGCTACACTCTCTTTTGTACGCCCTCTCTAATACTCACTCTCTTATTGGTGTAAATCATTGTGAGTCTACACTTTGAAAATTGAACCTACACAAAGTGGTGGGACATACACTGATTTCATCCAATAAAAGAGTGAGTGGTAGAGAGAGTGTTGAAAAGTAAGTGTTGCTAGCATTCCTCTATTTTTTCAATGTATGGACACTTGACTGAAGGCATACCATTAATATGAGAAATGTTTGACCCTGAAACCGAATTAGGCGATGGATTACCAATACATGCACATTTTCTTTTAGGGAATGACAAATTTGTTTGTGACAATTGACTATTTGGAAATTGTGAGTCAATATGCTCCCACAAAGATGGATATCGAATAGTCGAATTGTGATTTGGTGCAGACCCCACTCTTTTTTTGGCGACCTTTGTGTCTACCTTTTATTTGGCAAAGTCAACATCGTCGTTTTCTGAAAATGCTATATGACGCATATGCTCCTTGATATGTAGTTTCATTTTGTAATTCACTTTCTCGGGACATTTTTGAATATGATTCCACTCTCTTAGGACAAAAAAAAAATCTTCTTCATCTTCTTTCACACCATCATCCAACCTCGAAACATAACCTCTTCCAGTGAGTGTTTACCTTTCCGACCAAGAAATAGGAATGGATAATATCAACTTCTTTTGTTTCCTACTTAGAATGAATTTTTTTTTAAATTGTAATAAGGTCGATTCAAAAGCTAGAGCTAGATATAGAAATGCTGGTTGATTCAATTACGAAGGATTTTAGTTATATAGAATGTAGGGACACTGAGGACTTGAAGGAGAGGATAATATTTTTTATTGAACCTATTCGCCTGTCTACAAAAAACCACGAACAATCTCTTATATATCAAACCATAAGATTACCGTTGATTCATACGAGTAAGAGGCGAATAAGTTGGAGTTGGAAAAAAGTCGTGTTGATCAAAAGATAATAGAAAATAAAGACAAAAATCTTTATGATTTGTTTGTTCTTGAAAATCTTGTGTCCACTAGACGCCGTAGAGAATTGGGAATTCTAACCTGTTTCAATCTTAGGGATAGAAAGAATGTGCATAGAAAAACAATAAATAACAATAAGAATAAAATAAAAAATGTTTCTCAAGTTTTGGCTAACACATCCAATCAAATGTGGTTCATACAAGCACAATGCAACCTATATATAGGATGTCCTGATCACATAACCACACTTCTAATGATCGATACCAAATTCCTTTAAATGAGATGCTTCATGATAAATAATGTTCAAGCCAACTCTTAAAACCTTATACTCTAAATTAGGGTAGAATAAATTGCCTTGGTATCTATGCTCCAAAGCAGTACAACTCCTCCCAAAGATGTTTGTATCTCATTGAACTGCAACTGTAACATATATTGAATTGCCTCCCAACCTCTAGCCAAATCTTCCATACTTCTATCAAATATTTCTCCACCTTTTCATGTGCAGATTCAAGTTTATTAGTGGTTGTGTTGCCAAGATGCAAGACACAGTTTGTCCATGTCCTCACAATTTTTCCTTGAACATATTTAATATGGTACTTTCAATATAGTTGAGTAGATTTGCGAAGTTCCTACCCACCTATCAAAATTGCACAACAAATTCAACATATGATTCTTTCGAAGGAGATTCAAGCACATTTTCTCACGATTTCACAATGCTGTTAACTAACTCCTTAGACTTCACCTCTTTGGCATCCTTATCGTTGCCATCCACCACATATGAATATTTTTCTTTTCCATCAACCTCTTAGTAATATTTCTCTTTGAAATTCTTAGATTTAACTTTACAATCCGTATTGCATTTAGCTTTCACATTTTTAGAAATATGAAACTTACACACTAAAGCAGTAGTTTATGAAAAACATTGACGACAATATTCACCAGTGCGGTATCCATGTTAGTCACAACCACCTTTGCGATATCGTATTCATACTTCGAAAGATCATGACAAGTTTGAAAAACCTAAGTGAGGTTTTTTTTCTTCTTCTTTTGACGTAAAAATTGAAAAGCAAACATAATATGTTAACTCTATTGAGGTAACCCCAACTATCGTAAACAATGAAATTTTGTACTAATTAGGTTTATATGTGGATCCCATCAACAAAATAGTAGGAAAAATGTTAAACAACTTAACAGATTCAAGATAAGCCCATAATATAGGGAACTTCTACGGTACACTCACAAAGTGAGGTGTACCGGTACTCTCGCTTCATAATTTTACAAATTAACGATCATTTTTCATGTAAGAAATAGCTATTTTTCAATATTTATATTTTATAGAACATCATCTCGTAAGAAAAAACATCATTTCATTGTTTATAAGAATCATAGTAATTTTTTTACATATTACCGTAAAAAATAATCAATGTTCACAATCATGAGTGATAAAAATTCAAAAAAAATTAATTTTATTTCGTTGACACTTTTGATGAATAAGATTTAGTTATTATAATTATAAGTGATAAAAAAACAATATTTTTCTTCAAAAAACAACTCATAATTTAACTATTAATTTAAAGAGTAAGTGTACCGGTACACTCAAATATGTTGGGTGTACCATAGAATTTGCCCATAATATATCTTGTATAAAGTTGTAGACTCACATACAATTCTAAACTTGTAAGCATATTCGTGATCTTCCAAACATTTAAACAGTTTTTCATCTTCGGTCTTTCATTTATGATGGACTTTTTGTATCTTTAACGTGCATTATAAACTTGTTATATATTTGTCAAATATTATTTTATCTTTCAAATTTATTAGGATATTTGTAGGTTTCACCATATTCCGTCAGCAACAATCTCACTATCTTTCTCGGTTAATCTACCAACAAGAGAGTGAAATTCTAATTTTGACTCCATCGAATGGTTATGCACTCTATTAAGAATATTATTTTTTTTGGGAAACTATTAAGAATATTTAGTCACCGTCACCATTCAATAAAAAAAATGTGAAATAAAGAACATGCGATATATACTAATTTTTTTTTTCGTTTTTTGAGGGGATATACTAAAGTTTTTTTTTTTTTTTGAAGAAGTTAAATTAACCCACCTAAATTGTCACCGGAGAGAATCGAACCTGAGACCTCAAGGAGGAGCACACTCCCAGATCCCAAAACGACTTGCAGGGTAATGATTATAAGTGGGTATTATTTGATTGCCTTGCCCAACAAATAATTATTTGGTGAATGTTGGCTCAGAATTTCTCCGTAGGAATTTCACTCATCATTCGAATTTTTTTTTTTTGGTATATCTTTTACATTATATTAGCGTATCTCTATTAATCACCACAAATAAAAGAGAGTATCTCGCTATCTGTATTAAATAAAAATAGTATCTTAGAATATCACTTGAGAGTACTTTTTTTTTTAAATTTTTTTTTTTTTTTGAGAAGTTGGGAGTAGATTTTATATTGTTTATTTTTATTATGATTTGTTCTTTATTTATGATTGAATTTATGATTTGTTCTTGATTTATGATTGAATTTATGTATCTCTTTAAATAGAGATTAATATATTTCTTTTGCAACAAGTCAGGGATTAAAATTTTATGTTTTGTGTCAAAGTTTTCTGCTTCAAGTCAGATATTAGTATTTAATCTTGTGTCAAGTTAGTATAGTATTCGGTAATTTGCATCCTTTTGAAACCCTAACCCGCTTTTGTTATTTCTCTTCTTCTCTACCGACAACGCTTATAACCATGGTAAGTATGCTAACTCCCTCTTTTTCTACATTCTTTTTATAGGTAACAAACAATTGACTTTATATTTCTTTTAGGTCAAGTAATCTATTGGTTATAAATTCAACACTTATGTCATAAGTAGGAAAATCTGGGGTCAAACTCCACCCCTAACAATTGAAAAAAGCTCACAGACACGGAAAATTGACCTTTAATAAACATTTTTTTTGCTATTGTAATAATTTAATAAACCATTATTTACATTTGAATAGAAGGCAAGCGGGGAACAAGCTGTGCCGCCAGACCTTTAAGTGATTAATTAGAATTTGATGTGATTTGCTTTTGCATTTTCTTTTTGCAGGTCTTAATGCCCCTAATGTTTGGTTCATTGGTGAAGCTGGCAAGGGCACTAGTGTGTGAACCTACTTCCACTCTGACAACAATTCTCTATTACGCCAATTTGCTTCCTAGAAATCTTAATTTGGAGAGATTAGTGCGAAGTGAATATCTTCACCAAGAAAACTATTTTTTCCATGTTCTCATTACAATGTTGAAGTGTGTCTGGTAATTAGTAGGACATGAGGTACCAAATTATGTGAAAATTGAAGGGAGCATCAATTTAGGCATGTACTTTTTGAGACACATTTTATTTTTGTTCCCACCACATCATGATTTTTGATTTTATTTTCCTCTTGATGTTACTAATTATTATTCCACATGCATTGTGGTTTTCATCAACGATGGATGTACTTTTTTTGTGTGAAGATTTTATAATATTTTTGAATTGGAATTACATGTTTCGAACGTATTCGGGGGTTGATGTTTTCAATACATTTACAACTAGTAGTGTACCTTAGATATATATATCGATCGATGCAACTTATTTTAGCTTCTGAATTATTTTATAGTTTGAAAATCAATTAATACCACATAACAATATAATTAAGACTGCCAAAAAAAAGACTGCTGGTGTGTTTTTGGTGGGTTAGCAGTGGTTTTTGGTGCCTTTTTTCTTGTGGGTTTAGGTTCCATATATATACGGAATGTATTTTGATTTGGTGTTTCGCATATATTCGGCACCTTGTAATTGCTTTCCTCTTACCTTGCTCGGTGCTTCTTACGCCGGCTTGTGTTAATAATATTAACTATTTCAAAAAAAAAAAAAAAAGACTGCCAAAAAATTAAGGTGAACTGGGATGAATTATTTTTTTGTTATCTCCAATAAACATGAGTCATGCTTATTACAAAAATATACACAACTGTAAATGAATTCATGATTTGTAAAAGTCTCAAAATCACTAATTACTATTACCACACTTTACAATTTAACAAGTTTACCATGATATGAGTATGAGAAATGCTAGTAGAGAAATTAAGTGAAAATGATAGTATGATACATCTGTTACAGTTCAGCAAATTGACCAAAGGTAAAAAGGTAAAAAGTTATGAGGGTGAAAATTCTGATCTTGCTAGCAACTACAAGGAGTATTTGGGTAATGAGCAGTATCATGGCTGTGATTGAATGTTTGCTAATTGGTTTATTTATCATGTAGCGTGTATGCTTAGAGTTTGAGTCTTGTTTGTAAATGGATTAGAGTATCTTTGCACTTTTGTTATAATGCATTTGACTCATCAACAAAAAATGGACGTTTAAATTTTTTTTTTTTTTTTTTGGTCAAGTAGCCCCTATTGGCTAGAGCTCACATAATTATATTGTGGAGAAGTGGGGTATCTGGGGTTCGAACCCCAGCCCCTGCATAAATTTCTATCCACATATTAAGAAAAACGCTTAAATGTAGTTTTAATCTTCTTATTTAAAATGAAAGTTAAGTTCTAGTCCCTTTTTAAGAATCAGTTTTTTTAGTTCCTCAATTGTCCACCCCATCCCATTGAGAGAGACTATATGGTCACACTGAATATCCATGTTAGAAACAAAATACAATTCAAATAAACGCGACTACATCATTAATGAACAAAAATGTCTAATAAAAAGATGATTATGTAAATTCATAAAAAGTAAATTTTAAAGGACCGAAAAGAGTATTTTCAAAACGGGGGACCAAAACTTCATTTTTTTTAAATAGGAGGACCACAAGTGTAAGTTTAAGAAAAATTATAATAAATTGGCTATTGAATATAATAGTTTTACTAAATTAACCCCGTAATTAAGAAATGCATGCTTCATAATGTTTTTGGTTAATCATTTTTGTTTCTTATCTTACATTTGATTGTTAATTTTCCATAGAATAACACGCAGTTACAGCTGAAGTATTCTGACAAGAATAGTTGTTTTGTTGGCACAAGATTGCTTTAATTTATTGGCACAAGATTGTTATGTTATTCATGTACTTGTGAGTTGTGTCACGCATTTTCTAAGACAATATTTAGTATGTCCACCTAAACACTTTACCGTAGGACAAGCTACCTTAATCATGCCCAAAAGTTCACAGGCTTTAGAATTTGGGAATTACTTTTCCCACCCTATGACATTCTCCCGCACTCTGTAAAATTTCCAAAAATACCTTTGTGTATTCCGGATTTTAAAATCCGGATTCATGTTTACTATTTTGGATTTTATAATATGGACAATTTTTATGTATAATCAGCCATCAGACTCTCTCATATTTCAGCAGTTTTGAGTTTTGCTTTTAAAAACAAAAAAAAAACTAAGTAAAAAAAATGATAAAAACCTGTCAAATAAAATCATAAAAATATTAAAATAGCACCAAAAAATTCTAAAAATCAAATAAAACTAATGCAAATTTTTTCGGATTTTTCTGAGAATATGAAAAATGAAAAAAAATGAAAATGGGTCTAAACGATGGAATTTTGGATTTTGAGGGGCGGAATCCCATAAGAAGTCCCTTCTAAGGGAGTCATGGTCCTTGAATTTTTTCTGATTTTCTGGGGAAGTTTCGGAGCAATCCGATCAAGTTGCCCGAAAACCCTATTTTTTACTAAGAACAAGTAACAATGACCCAAAACAGAAGGATCAGAGTTAGGAAGATTAATATTGTCCCTAAAATGACTATCCATGTTACAAACTTGTTTAAAATTTGTGTTGATACAGTTCGGATTATATAATCCATCCGAACTGTTTTACCTTGAAAAAGGGTGTTTAGGGGGTTTCTGGATTATGTAATCCGGAAACATCATGTAATGCGCCCTATTTTTTAAAGTTTCCGGATTACAAAATTTGGAAAAACCCGTTACTCATTTTTTCACCCTATAACAAAAGAAAACATCATTTCGGATTATAAAATTAGGAAACTCAAGGGCATTTTTAAAAAAAATAGGGCGCACGAGGAAACCTATTGGGTGGGAAAAGTAAATCCCTTAGAATTTTGCATTGATTATGGGCCTATGACTATATATACAGCAGCCAGAGGATACTTGGCAACTAAGCAAAGTGATCAAGTGAACATTAAAAAAGGAATATACACATATATATCATATAGTATAGTTTAAGAATAAAGCAAGTGCAAGTCAAGGGCCATGAACCAAACATTTTTCTCATCAAGTCACCATGCAATTTTGCTCTTCTTTTGATCTCTCTACAACGCAATTTCTCATTTTACTTTCTAAAAATTGTATTATATTGTATTGTATTGAAGAAGAAATGAAGAATATTTGATTCAATGAATGAATATGCACTACCTGCATGCATTTGCCAACATTTTCTGCCTCAAGTTCACGCAAAACATGACATACTTTTGTCATTGCTTGTGACACTTTTTTTTCTTTCTCTTAGTTTATTATACATTCCTTTCTGTTTCCGTCATTGGAGACAACCATAAATCAAGTTCAATGTGTCAAACAACTTGAAATAACAAAAACATTTAGGTTTTGAGAAAATATATTTGGACACAAATTTAGACACCAAAAAAGTATTATATTATACAATTTTTATTTTACATTTTTTTTCTTCTCTATGGAGTTTTGAGGTTTTCTCTTCATGAGAGCTTCATTTCTTTTCTTTGAGGTCTCCTAAATGCTTATTCTTATCTTTAACTTTATGTTCAATCATTCTAAATACACTACATCTATATTTAATTTACTACAACATATCCTCTTTAATATCCAACATCAACAAGAAAAGACATTTCCCTTTTTAGCCAATAGGGTCTCCTCATATATTATATGATTCAAATGTTTCGATGGTTATTGAAGCCTAAGTTCTATTCAAAATGGTACAATACAACACTAACCAGTAACTAAAATTGTGATTTTTAATTCTCTGTCTTTCTTTTGAAGAAAAAAAAACTTAAGATGGTGTTTGTTTATTCTAATTTATGTTTTGGATTTGGCTTTGAAAAAAAAAACAGTATATCATACATAAAGTGTATCAAGACACGGTTAGAGACGATCGAGAAGAAGAGAAGAGCTATTCAGAAGTTTACGAAGAATGACATTGCTGAGCTTCTTAGGAGTGGACATGATTATGATGCATATAAAAGGGTAATATTCTCTTTTCACCATTAAATTTTGCATACAAGTATTGCTGTATTGATTCATATTATGCACATGACAATAAATTATACATTAGCACAAACATTAAACACGACACTGATACTGACACGTAGAAATCAGTAATAATTGAAGTAAACATAAGTGATTGCATGTAATAATTACATGTAGCTGGGTCATGTCGGTGTTGGAACACTTGTCAGACACGTGATACGTATTTAATATGAAGTGTCGATGCTATATTTGTATTTGAAGACATAATTGCTCTTTGCATTTGAAGCAGACTGAAGGGCTTCTGTTTGAGGAAAAAATATTATCCTGCTATGAATTCATTGAAAAGTTTATTGGATGCATATCAGATCATCTTGAAGAGTTAATTAAGCAGAGGTGTGCTTTTCTTTATATGTATATGCACTAAATTATGTATCAATTATCAAACATGAAAAAATAGCATGATTTTCTTTGTTTTGAATTGCAACTCAAAATTTATACCTCTTGTTATTTATATAACATGAACTAATTTCTTATATAGTGAATGCCCTGAGGAATGCAAGGAAGCTATACCATCATTGATGTATGCTGCAGCAAGAATTTCTGATCTACCAGAATTGCGTGACCTTAGAACTTTGTTTACAGAAAAATATGGGAATTCTCTTGAACCATACATAAATAAAGAGGTAAAAACAATGATCCACCCATTTAGAGTATACTCAAAAAAATCTTTTCAATTATTAATATTTGTCTTGAGCATATTTATTATTGTTATTAAGGATTACTTAAATAATTGTTATTCCTTAGTTTGTTGAGAAGTTGAGACATTCTCCTACAAGAGAAATGAAGATAAGGTTATTATATGATATTGCACAAGAGTTCTCTATAGAATGGGATGGGAAGACTTTGAAGAAAATACTTTATACACACCCATCATTATATGAAGTAAGTAAATTTTCACATTGTGACTAATTTTATATCCAAGCAAATGGGGCATTTGTTTTTATTAAAAATATGAATTAGAATTTGATAATTGAGTGATTCACCAACTTTGGTCCTTGATAATATAGCAGGAGTGAAAAAAATTGGTTCTTGAAATTAACAAAATTATAAAATGGTTCATGAAATTGGAATAACCAATCATATTAGTCCTAGAAATTATCTTGTAAAGACTAATGTGATTGTAGATTTTAATTTTTGAGATCATTTTGAAATTTGATAAATTTCAATAGGTTTATGTATAGTTTTAGTTTCCTTATTTTACCTCATTCACAATTTTGGTATCCCAACTTTTGAATATCCAACATTTTCTCCACCTATACATTTGTGGCCGATTTTTACAACGTGACAAGTGAGATAATTACATAATAATTGAATTGATTACATAGAAATAAGTTGCTAATCGAGAATTCGCCCAAACAATCTCTTGCATCAAATCTAGTTGTTTTTGTGATATAGATTAATATATATTTTTATGAAATAGAAATTAGTTGTTAAGTGAGAATCCACTTGGACAATATCACATCATCAATTGAATAGTCGCATTATCAAAATTCAACCTCAAAATACATAAACTAGAATTGTGAATGAGACAAAAGGGAGGCGCCAAAACAATATATAAGTCATACTTAAATTGTGAATGATAATTTATTCATTAATCAGTATCAAGTTCATGCTATAACACAACTATTAGTGTTAATAATACATAAACTGATCAATAATAGGGGACACAATCTGGTGGAAGTGGAGGAGGAGAACACAAAAATGAAAGTGACTTGAATACATCCAAAGAAAATGAGACAAGGCACCAATACAATAGTAGTGATGATGAAACAACAAGCACAGACACATCACCATCCCATCATCATGGAAGAAAAGCAAGTTCAAGTTCATTTGGAAGCATATCTGAAAATGAAGAAGTTGAAGAAATCAAGAAACCAAATTCCTTTTTGCTAATTCCACCCCCTTACCTCAAACCACAAAAAACTAATAACAAAGGTGAAATAAATTCCAACAAAACATCAGATTCTGAACCATTAGAGAAACATATTGATTCAAGTGGAATGAAACCAACAACATCAGTGGAAACAAAAGGGTATGCACAAATGTGGGGTGGTGCATGGCGTGTGCCTTCTACTCTACCTGATTATGATGATTTTATTGCTCGTCTTAAATCTTTCACTGGAAGATCATAGAAAGTTAGGATTTAAAGACACATTGTCGTAAATTTGTAAATGTAATGATGTTAGATTAATTATTATACACCCTAGTGGTGCATGGACTTAATTATTAGATGTTAGACTAATATATATGAATTTCAGGCCATATTAGATTAATTATTAGGTCATTACCTTTCTCACTCTAAGTTTCTCGTGCGCCATTTTTCATATTCTAAGGAGATTTTTATAGAATGTTTATATCGTTCAAATTATATAATCCGAACTATATAGGATATGCAAAAAAATCAATAAACTCGAAAAAGCAGGAGTCTAGTTATTATACGTTGATTCTCGTTTGACTTGAACGTAAAGTATAGACTACATGAAAACTTGTTCAACATTATAAGATAAATATAAACAATAACACCGTTTTATTGGAAAAACAAAAACAAACATGAAAAAACATAGACTTCATTGCATGTAGTTTCTGAACACATATTAGTTATTTTCAAAAGATCTCCTTTGATCCTCAAATACTTCTTCTTTTCACCATAACCTTCAAGCCATGTTTCATGTGTAGGATTAAAGAAATACTTGGCTTTATGGGATGACCTTCAACCACATGAATGTGATAATTCAACAATATTGCTAAAACAACCATTTTCATCTCAATGAAGCTCATATCCTTACCCAAACAACTCCTTGGTCCAGCATTTTGAAAGCAATAAACTTGTAAGAAGGTACATGAATTATTTCTCCTTTCTTAGAAATCCACCTCTCTAGTTTAAACTCGAAGCAATCTTCTCCCCAAATTTCCTCAACTCTTCCAATTGAATATAGAGAATACACTATCATTGTATTTGTCATCTATTGGAATTTTTCCATCTCCCATTTCATTCAGAAGGGCATTTATCAAGTCAAATTGTTGTTGACCTTGTATTTTTCTTTTGGATTTGGTTTTTTCATATAACGCTTGATCAAGAATTTTTTGATTCTCTGTATACTTTTTCTCTTCACCAATTTGAAGCCATTTCTGCACCTTCCACAAGAATCTAGACTTGTAATGTCTATATAATATTGTTTGTTTTCCTTGAGAAAATGTTCTCTCGCATATAACTTTAGGAAGTTCAATAGAAAGACACTTGGGATCAAATCCTAAAACGACTAGAACATGTGTTGTCAAATGTTAACCATTTAAAAACATCTTGCAAATCTACTTGCAACCCTTTTTTACAAGCACGTTTAAGAAACAATAGGAGACAACTATCAATTTTTTTCTTAGTGGTTTTGTAAAAAACTACCTTAACTTTTCCTGCTTGAAAAGTGAATGAAGTAGAGTTATGTTTTATAGCTTTTCTCTAGTTCATTCCTTCCATGTATGTCATGTGTTATAACAATCAATGATCAAGTGCTGATTCAATTAATGAATTTTGCGTCATCAACGTTGTACATCCGAAAACATAAGTATTTCACCGGCTTGAATATTGTCATATTTGTAAGCATATGTACTATATCGTTTTATGATTAATATGGATACCGTGAGTTTGTTCCAAATTTATCTATTTTTTATTTTTATCGACTTTGAATTTATATTGTATCGATGAACTCTGTCAATTTAGATGAACAAATATCATTTATTTTTGTCAATTTTTTAAATCTAAACTACACAAAAAGAAGACACACCTACTCAGAAAAATTATCTAAATCTAAATAATTCTTATGTGTGGTTGCCAATTGCATCTCACGCACACTTTTTCTAGTGCAATTAGGGATTTCATTCCCTTTTTATATTTCATCACGGAATAGTAACTGAATGACATTGGTCAACCATAATGTCACAAGTGTACAACAAAATAAAAAAACTTTGTGAAAGAAAAAAAGTCACTTATGACATTGTGGTCGACCAATGTTACCAATATCACCAACCATGATGTCATCCAAGTGCTACTCGGAAGATTTTGAATACTCAAACTAATTTTTTTATTTTTATTATATATACTCTAGTTAACTAAAAAAGCAAACTTGTATAAATCTAATATTCCAAAACGGCATCGTGTTGTTACCTTAACGTCGACGTAGTTGGAATCCATGCTTTACAACTTTGCTTTTCTACTTTGATACACCTAGAAAGTTCATATTCTCTCTCCCTTTCCAAGCAATAACATTCTCCACTAAAACGGCATCGTTTCATTGCCTTGACACTGAAGCTTTTCAACCTTTCCACACTATTACACACCTTAATCACTAGCCTTCAATATTCAACAATATATAAAACAAATCCAAAAAACAAGAAGAAAAAAAATGGGTTGTTTCCAATCAAAAATGGAGGATGAAGAAGCCATAACAAGTTGTAAAGACCGTCATTACTTCATGAAACAAGCGGTTTCCGCCCGTAACAACTTCGCGGCCGCGCATTCCTCCTATGCCGCTTCACTCAAGAACACCGGCGCCGCTCTCATAGATTTTGCACAAGGAGAACAACAACAAAATCTTTTATTCTCTCCTTCATATGATGTTCCTTTACCTCCTCCTCCTCTTCCTGATTTGCCTGCTGCTCTCCGGCGTGCTATTACCATGCCGGAATTTGAATCAGACATGGTGGTGGAAGAGGAAGAGGATGGTGATGATGATGAAGAAGTTGTTGAAGGATGTGGTTTGAGTGATGAGAGGAAGGATTGTGGAAGAGTGAAAGAGAGTGTGAATATGGATATGATTCAAATTTTGAGTGAAGTTGATAATCATTTTATAATGGCTTCTGAAGCTGCTCGCGGTGTTTCTGTGATTCTTCAGGCTACTCGTCTTCACTTTCATTCAAATTTTTCTGATACTGCTAGAGGTAACCACAAAAATCCATGTTCATTCCTGTTGTTTCGAACAATTTGAAGTGGAATAACATGTTTGTTAGGTTATAGGTAACTAGCTCATAAGTATAACATAAATTTGTATGACTATATTTTCTTTTGTATTTTCCTTTTTCAGGACACCTTGATTACTCCGCAAGGGTGATGCGAGTTGTAACATGGGACAGGTCCTTCAGAGAAACACCAAATACCGATGAAGTGAAAGATGATTTTGATTCGGAGGAGCGCGAAACTCTTGCTACTGTATTAGACAAGTTGCTAGCATGGGAAAAGAAACTTTATAGTGAAGTTAAGGTAAGTTTAGTAGAAACTTATGTTATATAGGACTAGCTAAGAGTTTAATAAATTTAACATACTTTCTTTAATTTCTTAATTATTTCATTAACTCATGCAATTTTGTATCTCCAATTAAGTAGATCCACACACTTTTTGTTCTGTTCTGAATTTTGCAGCTGAATATTGTTTCATAGGCTGCTGAGTTAACAAAATTTGAGTACCAAAAAAAGGTTGCCACTATCGACAAGCTAGAAAAAGGAGGTTCAAACATTGAAACATTGGAGAAAGAAAAAGCAGCTCTGGCTCATTTGGATTCAGTGTACATTGTAGATATGCAATCATTAGACTCAACAATTTCAGAGATAAATGATTTACGCGATCAACAATTGTATCCGAAACTTGTGCAGCTTGTTGATGGGTGAGTTATAATTTTACAATCATTATTTATATATTATAGTTTATAATTGTATAGGATCAATCATGTAGGTTTGTCACCATGCAAAATTGTTAGTATTATTAAAAACAAAAACCTATAAACCGAACTGCGCTGAAAAGAACCGAACTATGATTTGCAGTTCTCGAACTGAACTGAACCAGTTCAGTTCGTGAACTATCCATCATAGTTTGGTTCTTTTAGGTGTTGTTTGGTTTGATTTAACGTTCCCTTTCAGTTTATATTTTTTTACAGTGCTAATATACGATTCAATTTAGCTTTTGGTTTTATGTAACAGTCTTAATATCAATTAATAACAAACAATTTGATATAGTTCAGTTTGAAAATGTACAATTCAGTTTTCTGTAAAGGTAGTCTTGGTTCGGTTCGCAAACACGGATTTGGTCACCAAACCTTTATAAAAGTTCATCGATTTTTTTCCTGATCCGAACCATGAATAGTCCGGACAATTGTTATGCTAGTCATCATCAAAAGAATATAAGACTAACAGTATTTTTTTTATGAAATACAGGATGGCCACAATGTGGAGAACCATGCATTCCCTCCATAAGAAGCAATTAAGTATCATGAAGTTATTGAAATCATTGGATTCTCAGTTTCCTACGGAAACAAGCGAACACCATCATGATAGAACATATCAGTTATTGAATGTTATGAAAGAGTTGGAATCACAGTTTGAAAAGTTGATAAACAATCAAAAGGGGTTCATAAAAGCCTTATACAGTTGGTTAAAACTGAATCTTACCCTTATTGAGAGTGATACAACGAAAAAGATTTCTTCAACACCCTTACAAATCCTTCTTCATGCTTGGAATGATCATCTAGAGAAACTTCCTGATGAACATGCTAGAATAGCCTTATCACACTTTGCTGCTGTGGTGGATTCTCTTTATCAACATCAAGAACAAGAGCTGATTTTAAAGAGAAAATGCGAGGAGATACGAAAGGAATATACGCGCAAAAGCAGACGATTTGATCAATGGGAGTGCAAATATAAGAAAAAGAAAAGATTAGATGAATTTGATCGAAATAGAGGCGAAGATGATATTAATGATCCTCCTGAGGTTGTAAGGGAGAAGAGAGTTTTGGTTGAACTAGAGAAGAGGTTGGATGAGGAAAAAGATGCATTTGAAAAACAGTGCCTGCATGTGAAGCAAAAATCATTAAGTTGTCTCAAAAATAACTTGCTAGAGCTCTTAAAGGCTATGACAGATTTTTCATTTGAATGTTCAAAAATGTACAGTGAATTAAGGTTTGTAGCACATAAATTAGGATCAGCACAGAGCTGATGATGAGAATTGGGTTGTGTATTAAATTTTTGGGGAGAGAGGGAAGGAATGTTGTAAGTTAGGCATATACATTTCATGTGCTATCCATAGAAGATTAAATGATGTGTGTTTTTTGGGTATGTAAATGTAACATTGTTTTACACAAATAATCAATTACAATATGCCAACAAAACAGAGAAATTCATAACTGCCTATTTCAATTAGGTTCAATTTCAAACATGATGTGGGAAATTGGAGCTGTCAATATATGTCATTGTAAAATAATTTTACACAAACATAAATATCCTTTATTAATATGCTACTAAGAGAGTAATCATATTTGTCAATATGCTGATATTTATTGGGACTATGGTATCATTAATGCTAGAGATTTACTCCCTCTGTCCTAAATTAAAATTACGAATAAAATAATTGTCTCCAATTTTGGTCCAAAAATGATGAATTTTGGCCCCAATTTTGTATTTGAAGAGAAAGTTAAAAAATATACATCACTTTTTGTTCTGCACCGACCAAACACCTAAGACCTATTTCCATAGACCCAATCCAAAACAACAAAAATCCCGCATTTAGACCACTTATTCACAAGGTAACGTCTCCCACTCGCCTGTGAATCTTGTTCGGCGGTTTCGATTCCAGGAATCCATAACCGCTGAAGCCCTACGTGCGCCCTACAATGGCTCCTACACCTCCACAATATATAAGGGGACTCTCAGAAGTCTCTAAGGTTAGATTCTCTCTAGTCTCTTAACCCCTCCCTAAACTCAACATTGACTTGAGCGTTGAAGTGTCTGTAGGTACACACTCCACCGTTCTAGTCAAAGCAACTACTCACAGCCACTATCTAGCACCGCATTGGCAATCACCTTCTGATGATACAATCACTTTTAAAATCACCACTTTTAAACTAAAAAATTACAATTTCTTGGTCAAAAATCCTAATTATAACAAAAAAAAGTCCAAAAGAAATCTTAAATACTTCAAACCTCAATGACTAAATCGAATTCCAGAGTTTGGCGAGCGTAGTAACTGTGATTGACAAAAAAGAACTAACAAATGGACATAGCTATCTTCTCTACATCATCGCTCTTCTCCGAAGAAGATGACCATGATGACATTCATACCAAGGGTACTACTCTCTCTCTCTCTCTCTCTCTCTCTCTCTCTCTCTCTCTCTCTCTCTACGCTTCTTTCATCCCTAGGTTGACAAATTATGTTTATGAATGCAGATGATGAAAACGCAGAAACTCATGAAACATATGTTGAGAGGAAGCATCAGTTCCCTGGAATGGTAAAGTTTTCATTTTTAATATCTTCAATTTCTACTTTATCAATTTCATCATGTGGGTTTTGTTTTGTGGGCTATTAAATTCAATATTTTACTTTACTTTAGGATTACAATTTTAAGGATTTAGCTTAATTACTGTGATGTGCACTTTGTTTTGAGCACAAGTTGAGTTTACAATTGAAATGGGTATTATTTATGCTTGTTTATTTATTGTGTTGCATACTATTAGAGTCATGTTGATAGAGCAAAATTGAGATTGTAATCAATGTTTTAAATCACGTTTGTGGTATGGGTCACGGTGACGTTGTGATCTTTACTATTGCAGAGAATTGCAGTTAAATGTGGGTTGATTCTGTTTTAATTGCAGCTGCGTTGTTGCAAAGAAATACTTGATTGTAATGTTGTCTCAATGGAAATTCAATTCGATGTGTTAAGGTTAAGAAAGGTGAATTTTTTTAGCTAATGTGTTCTACCATGCACCCCACATAGTGGGAAAATGGTATGATGTGGAGTTTTCTTGTAAAAATCTTAGGTGAACTTGGTTGGGACTTCAGATGAAAACAAGGGAAGTAAAGATTGGTAGTATTCACTTTCTTGATGAGTTTCAAAATAAAGGAATACAAACAAAAACAACTCCAGTTCATTCCAATTTGAAAGATCTTAGTGTTACAAAATACAAACGTGTTTAGGCAACCCACCCATTTTTCGAAAATATCAGGTAAACTTGGTTGGGCTGGAAACAAGGGAAGTAAAGATTGGTAGTATTCACTTGCTTGCTAAGTGTCAGAATAAAGGAATAGAAACAAAGATGCCATCATTACAATTACAATTTTTTCTGATATCTCAAATTAGGTTATAATTAGAGTAAAATTGTAATGTCTGGTGTTCAAATGTATTAAATAATTACGTGCCATAGTATGCTTCTATGCTCTGCTTCTGGTCGCCTACAAGGGAAGAATAATGTAAGATTGTTCTGTTCGCCTATGGTCAACTACACCTATGCACCAAGTGGATCTTACCATTGGATCAAATAATTTGACATGGTATATTAGATTGCAGTTTTTTTCAACTGTGTTTTATGTGTATGGCTGTCTGTTTTTGTTTAGCCAATAGATGCCATTTGCTTTTGTTGATAATTTAGGACATTCATCTGTCTGTCATGTTGTTCATGTTAGACACGCTAGTTCCATGAATTCCCTTGACAGGACATGACACATGTTTAAACTTCAATTCTACCTGGGCTTGAGGTTTTGTTAACTAGAGTTGTTAAGTAGAGGCTATATCAGCACTATAGCGCTATAGTGTAGCGGAATTCGAACAAATGGCTATTGTTCTGCGATATGTTACTTATGCAGAATGTTGTCAAAATGCAGTTATAGCGGCGCTATAGCACTATTGCGTTGCAAAATTTGAAATTTCGAACAAACCACTATTTTGTAATGATCCACGATTGACAACACTGTCATCAACATTTTATTATTCTGAAGTTCTTTATGCCATTATCTTCTATGCAGGAATTGATTATCCGAGAATTTTCCTTTCATCAACTGAATGCTAATTTGCTCTGGCCAGGAACTTTTGCATTTGCAGAATGGTTAGTTCAACACAGATCATGCATTGAAGGACGGTGTACCATTGAGTTGGGGAGGTATTTTAATTACTCACACATCCTTTAATTTATATAAGCTATAATTCGCAACCCTTTTTTAAATCTTAACTTGATCCTATGTCACTTGCATGCATCTATCAATAACCGCTCTTGGTTGTACATTTCTCTTCTTGAATAGAACACTTAGCCGCAATCTCTTGTAGAAATGTATAAACATGTTTGTAGTTAGAGATGGAGCATTGGCCCCGTTGGTCATCAAATAAATGCAAGTATTTGTATTACCATGAGATGTATGCATCTGAAAATGAATGAGCTTAGTTGCTACTTGCTACTATATTTTTTCTGTATATTTTATTAGCCAATACATCAAAATATTCAGCATAAAGAAATGTTCTATTTCATGTTATATGATTTCATATCCTTTGCAGATTTTAATTTCGGAAATCTGATTTCATGTTTTTTCTTGCTCTTGTTGCATCCATATCAGTGGCACAGGTGCTTTGGCCATATTTCTTCGAAAATCATATAATCTTGATATTACAACTTCAGACTATGATGATCAAGAAATAATGGAGAACATAGCTCACAACTGTGGCGCAAATGATTTACCTGTCATTCCTCATATAAAACGTGAGTATTCTTTCAAATCATCCAGTCATCTTTTGCTGCTCAAACACATAGATGCTAATTGTCACTTCTCCAACCAAACATGAAACAAATATTTTTGTTCTGTCCATAACAATACTTTTTACAAATCAAACGGACCCTACAGGTATGTTGACTTCATCGACCAGTTTGATGATATATTTGTTAACTCCTTAGAGGGTCGGGCTTTGAAATTGTTTTAATATGCTTTGCATTTATGACATGTATGCTCTAACTTGAGAAGGATTGCTACAATTAAGCACATGTATAATGAGTTGTTAGAAATTATAGCATGAAAAATATTTAGTATTAGATATTACTCAGTTGAAGGTTGTCCACCACAATTAAGTGCCTGTTTGGGCCCATGGTGGGAGAGGGCCAAACCACGTTTTCTCTGATGCTACTATTTGTAGCTTTTCTTTTTTCACGGTGGGAGGTGCTTTCAAACATGGCTTTTTGGTGGTAGAAGCTACCCCAAACACACATTAAGTCTAATGTGGGGGATGATTACTTTTAGAATTAAATAGGAACATGAATAGATATTAGTTATTACTGAGTTGAAGGTTGTTCCCACAATAAGCTCTAATTTGAGGGATGATTACTTTTAGAATTAATATGGTACATAATGTAAATATTTTCTTGTTTAGACTCACATTTTTCTCTAATTCTATATCATTTAATTGACTCTTTGTTTTACTATTTATTCTCATATTACTTTCTGTTCTAGAAGTACTAAATGTGTTTCTGTTTTCAGACACTTGGGGAGACAAGTTTCCAAATTCTGACCCTGATTGGGACCTGATAATTGCGAGTGACATCTTATTGTGTAAGATTATTATCTTCTAATTGACTGTCTCTGTTACCCATTTTCCCTCTTAATAAAATGTTAGTTCATTACAACTAATAGAATTTATCAATTTCGGTGGGCTAGTCTAGCTTCTTTAAAAAAAAAAAAACTAATAGAATTTATCCATTAGGGAATAGTTAATCATTATTGGTCTTAAACCAGTTAAACTACCTCAAATATTTCTTGCACATTGAAACATGTGAAATACTAAATCATAAGAAATAAAAGCAATTCCATTTGAAATATCTGAGTTCTTTGCTGAGTTGGTTATTACTGCTTAACAAATGGCTTCCCGGAATAACATCAGTGACATTAATCATTACTAATATTCCAAGTGAAAATTGCACTCATCCCATGAGATGTGTCTAAATGACACATGCACCTTCTCTATTTTGTAATAGACACTTGCCTCTCCTGAATTATACTCACTCTCACAGAAGAGAGAGTCTACATGTCAGTTAGACATATCTCATGGGAGGTGTGTGCCATTTAAACAAACCTAAGGGCAGTGTAATTTCTCCAACAAACATGCGTGGTGGGTGTTTGATTGAAAAATAGAAGAGGTGCATATGGTATTTGAGCATACCTCAGGGAGAGGAGTGCAATTCCCATATATTTTAATGATTAATACATTTTCTTAACATCATTAATATATACTAGAAGTAGGCTTAAACATTTCTACCAACTATGAAATAATAGAATATGATATAAATAATATTGCAAAGTTCTCAAGCTTGTAAAATATAATCTTAAAATCAATAGCAAAATTTCAAAAGTAGTTGCCAATGATATTGAAAGTTCCACAAAAGGAAATTTTTTTTGGAATGCCGTCATACATTAAAGATCAAAAGGCCCGTCTATGTTGAAATAGATTAAACTGTAATACATGTTTATATTTCAACATAGACCACTGTAATTTAAACATATTTATTTATATTTTCTGACAAATTTCTCTCTCAAATCAAATGTTTGTAGATGTGAAACAGTATCCGAATCTGATACAGACGATTTCATTTCTTCTCAAAAGTTACAAGCACGGTGATAGGACTACAGTTTCTCCGACTGGGAATGATGAGACACATGGTATCTTGCTCGAGACCCTTCTGACATTTTCAGTTTAAGCTTAGTCGAATTTGAAAAATTTGCTGTTGTGTTGCGATACTCTATTTAGTACAAAATGTTGTTAAATAGCAGCTATAGTGACGCTATAGTACTGTAGCGCAGTGGAATTTGAACAAACTGCTATTTTCTGCGATCCACGATTGAAAACACTGCTCAAGATTGCACTTTTACTTATTCTTGTGCTTGCAGGAGATGTAGTGTTGCCTTGGCCAGCTTTTCTGATGAGCTGGAGACGTAGAATTGGAAAGGAAGACGAGTCGATTTTCTTCAATGGTTGTGAGAAGGCTGGTCTAGAAGTGAAGCATATTGGATCACGTGTATATTGCATCAGTCTCATTGAAAATGAGAAGTCAAACAAATACTTGATGAAAAAAGTTAGTGTTCAAGCTTCTGCTGAAGGAGAATGAAGTGAATTGGAAATTGACATAGTAGTTTAATTTGCTGCAACTAGTAACTGATAGTCACAGGATTTACTTGTCATAAGGGATTTACTTGTATTTTTGTTTGCAATACCGCAAGTGGATTTCTCTTAAATGATATTTAGTTTACTTAGGCATACATACATGAATGAATGTTCCTTTTTGAGAACAAAAAACACATCAGTGAATGTTCCAAAAGTGCTCCATACTCTGCTCCTTTGGGAGATGGTCCTACTATCCAAGTTGATTTCATTCTTTCTTCTTTTCTAGTGATGATGTTATTATTTGCCACCGTCTGATTCTCAAACTGATGTGTCTTTCTGTCCAGATGATGCTCCTCGATCTTTAGCAAAGGGGGGACCAATTTTGATTCAATTATTTCTATAAAGGTCAAACTTTATGAAATTATTTTCCATTTACTAATTATCTATTATTGTCATAAATCATTTTGAACCTTTAGCAGGATATTTTTTTGTGTGCATTGTCATGTAATTTAAACTATTATTCTAACTAGGGAGAGTTCAGAAATATTCCCATATTGCTTTTTGTGAAATGTGTATTATTATTCACTTGGATTCATGAATCATCGGCACTGTTATTGCATAAACATTTGATCATTGGAGTGATGCCTAGGCTTGTAAGCTTTCCTTGCTTGCAAGTTGCAAATTATACTTGTTTAGATTTGTTGTTAGCTCATTATTCGTCGATTTCATAATTGACACGTTCATTTGGTTCCGCAACGACATCACACCGTAGTTGCAGTGTGATTTTCAGTCACGTGTACGGTCCTAACGTAAAAACATCAGGTGTTATATCAGACGATCGCTCAAATCTTCTCACCAAAATTTAAAATTTCAAAACCATAAATCTCAATCTACTATAGATCTAATAAAAAAATCTTACCGCCTAAAAGGAAATCAGAACAATGTTGCAATATACAAAAAACAAAATAGAACATTACTAGATTCGACTACCATAAAAAATAAGTTTGATACGGTCAAGTATGTTTGGATTGAAGGTCACATTACTTGATATATGTTGTACTTATTGTAGCAAGCTTATCAATAATATCTTACCCCACAAAAAGACACACGACACATACTTGATACACAAGTATGTACAAAATAGGAAACCACCCCCAAAATTTCCCACGCAAAAGCCAAACCATGCAAAACCCTTCATCTACGTAATGTTATTCACTACTCATTTCCAACTCAATACTTACAATGTTGCTCATCAGATCAAAACCACTCACCTTTTAGTAATTTCCTCACACTCAAATCTCATCTAACTAATAAAAAAAAACAACCAATGACATACTCAAAACAAGACACCCAAAACTACCTCGTTATACCACGATGTTGTGTCTTCCTATTATGGATAGTGTTTCTAACACTGTGTATAACGGCCTTGTTTTTCCTATGGCCATTAAACCCAGAAATTGAAATGGAAAATTTAATAGTTCGACGAGCTAAAGTTCACCCGTTACCACCGTTAAGTGCTGACGTGTTATTATCAGTAACCGTTAAAATTCACAACAAGGTTTTGTACTGGATGCAACTAGATGAGGTTGATGTTGGCATCAAGTATCGTGGGCATAAGCTTGGTCACGTGGAAACTAGGGGTTGGCACGTGAGGGGTTGGGGTTCAGAACATGTGTTTGGGGAGCTTGAGTTTGGTGGACTTCCTTCTCCAGATGTGGCACATTTGATGCAGGATCTTGCTAAGGGTAGGGTTCATTTTCATACTGCTGTTGAAGTTGTGGGAAATCTTGGACTTTTTGCCTTTCACTTCCCTAATATTTTCAAGGTATTATAGTATTATTTTCATCATCCTTCAATTAATTACATATTCCAAAATAATTCAATGACCAAAGTAATTTCTCTTAATTATCACATCATTATCTTTTATATATCACTAAAAAAAAGCCATATCGACCGTTTAGAGACCGGTTAAACAAGTGAAAAGGCCAAATTGGTCGCTAAATTGGCCGTTAACATTATTAGCAACCAGTGGTTTGATGACATTTTGCAAATCAGACACTAAATAGTTTGCTACGTCATTTAGCAACCGATTTAGAGACTGATTTTAAAATTCGGTTGATGAATCAACCGCTATGGTGACTCAAATAATTTGGTCACTAAATTTTTAGTAGTGTATACCACCGTTTGTTGGTACATCTGAAAAGGAAAATTATGTAAGTAATATCATATTTGAATTTATTTTGTGAATAAAAAATATATAGAATTCTGTAATTTTAAATTGGATTGATTGCTTATCTAAATAAAAAAAATAGATTGTTTCAATTAAAATTATTCTAGACTCTAGAGCATTTAGAGTGTTAGATCTAATCATGAAATGCTCTTGATTATTTAAGCTTCTCTATTGTTAAAGTGAATATTCTCATTTCAATGGATTTGGATCTCCACCTTCAATAGTTTTGCTGAGCCATAAGAAATGGGAGATGATTAAAAAGAAAGAGACATTGAGTGGGAATGCTCAATTCTGCTCATAACTGTCTCATGAGCTTAACTCAGTTGGTTGAGACAATACATAATATATGCAGGGTCCGGGGTTCGAACCTCAGACACCATAAAAAAAAAGGGTTAATAGGTCTTTACCCCCTGTAATATAGGTCATTTCTGGTTTTCCCCCTGTAAAATATTTTTTTTGATTTACTCCCCTGTAAAATATTTTTGTTTTGATTTACCTCCCTAATAGGCCAAACAAAAACCAATTTTATTTTTTTTTCAAGAAATTTTCGTTTTTGTTTGGCCTATTAAGGGGGTAAATCAAAACAAAAATATTTTACAGGGGGTAAATCAAAAAATATATTTTACAGGAGGAAAACCAGAAATGACCTATATTATAGGGGGTAAAGACCTATTAACCCAAAAAAAAATCACAAGCTCACAACTTCTATCGTTATCGTTGATGATCCTTTATAGTCGCTACATTGTGCAACGATCGTAGTGATATGTGTCCTTTATAGACGAATTTCATTCTTTTATTAGTAACATGGAAAAATTTCAACTCCTCCATTTTTTTCCTTTATTACTTTCCAAATAACTTGAATTTTGTTTGGCATGTTATAATAGGTAAAACTATCATGTGAGGTTTTGGTGAATACAAAGAACCATACCATTGTACATCAACATTGTGTTGAAAAGGTAAAGCTTAAGAAACCGTTATAGACCTGGCCTTGTTGAGGTCGTATAACAATCTCTTTGGATAACTTGATATTGCACTATTCGTCAATTAATCATTTAATCTGCTTATCTTGTACTAAGCTGTTTATGCTTTCAATGATAAAAATGAAGGACTGATTCTGCAATGGGGCGAAGCGCAAAAGATGGTAGTCCTCATCGATCAATATGTATACATCTCTATACATACAAATATATTAAGAGTTTAATTTTTATACATTGCCCGTGCTTAATTTTTTAATTATACAATAGATGGTAGTCCCAACTATATTGTACTTATTTCATTATGCATAATTTCCATGCATCAAAGTTTACATTAACAATGCTGAGAAAAGGACAAAAACAACCTGAAACAAATGAATGAACTCGAGAATGAAGATTTTTTTTTTCTTCTATCTTAACTAGCAACAAAACCCGTGTTAAGCACGGGCCTGTGTTCAGCACGGGTTGGACGTCGAAGTAGGGATCATATGTCAAAGTGAATTGAAATGTTATATGCATCGAGAAAATAGAAAAAAGATTAATGATAAAGATGTCGTTAATGATAAAAGGGCAAATTACATTGACATTCTTTGAGATTTTCTTAAACAACACAAGCACACTGTCTAATTTTATTCAATTTCATTTCAATAATCTTCCAAATACACAATTTAATTTCAGTCATATTGGTTTAATACATCTTGTTTCTGTTTTCTCTTTTGGCAACAATTTGAATGAGGTTGTTTTTTCGCAATGGAGAGAAACAATAACAGTTGTTTTTACTTTACCAACAAATAAAATCAAAGGAACAATGAGTTGACTAATGAAAATGAAATAATCTTCGATATATCTGTTTTATTAAATTAGAGTTTAAAAATTAAACCACATTCACAAAGGAACAATGAGTGATCTCTTGATCAGTTTGGAAAAATCACCAAAGTCTTAAGTTTGGTTGGAGACTAACTCATCTCTAGTTGTTCAGACTTTTAAGAAATCTTTGATGTTATGTTCCTTAAAGAATAGACGGGATAATTACAATATTTTGATTAGACAAATGAACATAATGATCACTCATATCTATAAGAAAGGAAACCATTATGCTGACAAAATGGCTAATATATGGCTCTCTTTGAACTCTTATATAGTTTGGTTAGATTTGCTCTCCTTTTTTAGAGAGCCTTTTGTGAGGAATCTTATGGGATTGCTTAATTGCGGATTATGTCTAGTTTGAGGAGGTTTTGGCTTAGTCCCCCTCCATTTTTTTGTTCTCTCTCTTATCTATTTTGCATTTTAAGGTTGTATCTCTTTGCTACCCCTCCTTTTTGGGAAAAAAATGGGAATAAAAAATAGTTGAAAATTAAGGGGGTTCATACTCGTATAAAGAAGTTAATTGCTAAAAAAAATGAAATTAACAAATCTTAAACCGTGTTAAATTATAATGAAAGAGCTTGCCATTTTGATAACTAAATAAGGGAGATTAATGTTTTGTTAGTAAAATAGAGGGGGTGCTTGTGTTATTTAAGAAGACCTTAAGGGAGGTTAGTGTAATTTCTCAATGATTATTTTTTTGAAAGATTAATTTGCTCATGATAAAATCATTGAAATAGTTTTTATTAAATATTATAAAGTGGTAGAAAAAATATTATAAATAATCAAGACCTCGTTGATGATAAAAATCTTGTTACGAGTCCCGTGTATGAATTGTACAACTATATTATTTTTAATAGTTATAGTTCTAAAGTTTATAATAATTAACAACCTAAAACAATGATTTTTTCTGGTACAGTGAAAAATATTATTTTATAACATGATATTAAGATAAACAAAAAGCAAAGATAAATTATCTATACAAAAGAGTCAATCTTGAAAATGTGAAATTTTCTAAAAAATAATTGTATGGTTGTAATAAATATTAATCCCGTGTATAATCTATAACTGGCAAACATTTTGTAATTTTCTCAATGTTATGTTATTTTATAATTTGAGGTAGTTTTTAGATTTATTGTTGATCATCCTGGTTTTTTTTTTAAAAGAAAATTATACAAACAAACAAATATAATGATATTTAAAGTGATTTTTTAAAAATTATTACAAACCTCGTAGGCCCGTTTGTTATGGATTAAAATAAAAATAATTTTGACATTCATAATATTTAATAAAAAAAAATAGTATCTATTTTGTTCTTTAAAAATAAATCTTTTGTGTTTGTTTATTATAATAAAATAATTTTTATAAAAAATAATTTAAATTGTTTAGATATAACAATATAAAAGAAACAAAATCACATCAATTTTTTGAAAGTTGTTTTTCTCTCTCTCATCTAAATAGAATTTTTGTTACAAAAGATACAAAAGGGTAAATATATTCTAAGGTATCAAAAGATTAAGATGGGGCAAAATTGTATTTTTGTTGGTCATTAACTTTCGTAGTTATTATAGAGAATATATTGATTTAAACTCTTTAGATAATTACAAGTTGAATTATAGGAAAATTTGTTCTGATTGAGATTAAGATTAAGTTTGTTTATTCTTTTGTAAAAAGATTATGTTAGTGTGTTTTATCGAGCATGTTTGTTTTAATTTGTTTGTAAGAGAGAAAAATAGGGAGATGTTGAAGTGAATGACACAAAAGGATATAATTTTCATGACATATCAAAATATTAAAAAGGGGTAAGGTTGTATTTTTTTTAGACATTAAGTTTCATAATTAGATAATAGATAGATAGAGAATAGATTATTTGAATATATGAATTTTCTTAAAATAAAAATGTAAACGGAGAAAAAGATAATTTTTTTAAAAAATGTCATCTTTAATCTCTTAAAATGACTTTCACTTATTATTTCAAAGAGGGCATCCACTTGTTACTTTTATTATTTTTGACTCAGCCACTTGTTACTTTTAGCTGTGTTACTTGCACAACATTTCACATAAAAGGTGACAAGATTATATCGTCACTGAATCCTTTTTTTCCTTTTTCTTTTTATTTCCTTTAACGTCGACACAATCTAATGGCCCACCAAACCTTTGAGGGCTTAGTAGACAAAATATATATATATGAAAGGATCATTTCCCTTTTCCTATAATCTTCATTTTATTTTACCACAGTTCCAAGCAAAACTAGAAACGTGGGGGAAAAATGGTTATAAAAGATAAGAAAAATTAAACTTATGTCATAAAATTGCACGCTTAAGCACCAACCAATGTTTGTTTATGCATGCATGCATGGTGACCTTACGTACAATGAACCAAAATAACTGTGCACCTAAAAACAAATAAAAAATCCACAAATTGTTGCGTAGTTCTTGGCCTATAACCCTTTTTTTTTAAGTCCTAAGGGCCCCGAAAACGGAAAAACTATTACCGGCAGACCATATAAATTTTGGGTGATCACATAGAGGGTTAATGTATCCTTAAATGAGTGGATGATCACTTGTTGTATATGAATATATATGATGAACATGCAAGAAATGCCAAATCACATTAATTTCGTATGTTCTATGATTCTTTATGCAACTTGTTTGTGTATATTATACCTAATATCCTTGGACACAAGGTACGTAGCCTTATATGAGGTAGGGGTTATATGAGGTAGTCTTGGCTATCCTAATTCTTTTCTTTCCATATATTTTTATACCTAGTTACCCTGATACTATTTTATTTTTTTTGTTATTTTGACTAGTGGCGGAGCCAGAATTATTATAAAGTTTGGGCAAAAAAAATTTACAACACATTTATAGAGGTTTACATAAGAAATTGCAAGGAAATAATAAAAAAATCTAAAGAAATTGTCCAATTTATAGGGGTTTATATAAGAAATTCAGAGAGATTTACATAAGAAATTGCAAAAAATTTGAACCGAAACCCGAGCAACTGCCCAGACTCGCCGGACCTTGGAACCTCCCCTGACTGTGACCCTGATACTATAATGTATATTAGCTACTCAAATAAATCTATTATTTTCTTTTGTATAAAATGAGTAGGAATTGGAAAGTAAAAAAAGAAGCATCACTTGATTGGTAAATTTATTCTTCATGTTTTGACACTTCCAGAGTCTTTATCATGATTTCATAGAAAGTTTTTTCAACAATAAAAAATTTCAAGCCGAGATTTAAAAATGAAATGGAGATGATTTAATAGTTTATTTTGAAAATGATATTGTTGACAGATTTAGTACAACGTCAACTATTGATAAAATTTTTTTTGAATAAGCCAAAATAGAATATATTATTAATAAAATAGACTCCTTATCAGCGTAAGGTATGTCAATAAAAACGTCAACAGTATACAAGGTAACCAGTCACAAGGGATCCGTTGAACTCAACTCTCCTAAAAATTATTGTCAGATTTTATTTCCTTTGTGTTTACTTTACTTTATATTTTATATAAATACAAATTATTCTAAGAAATTTATTAACGTATTTTTTTCTTTTATATTTGGCCGTCTCAAAAAATTTATGCTAGTAGTGTGGCCACTGTTTAGACACGGTGTGTGTTTCTCCAAAGTAACTTGACAACTAAGCCATGACCCATGACTAAGTGGTATTACAGTCACTAAGAATCTTTAGTAAAAAACATATAATACAAATTTGAATTGCTGACTTCAAAAGGGATTTTTAGTTTTGCTTTAAAAAACATGTAATACCAATTTAAATTACTGACCTCAAAAGGAATTTTAAATATTTCTACATTATCCAATCTTTTTTCCTTGTCGTTTTCTGGTCATATCTAGCTCAAAGTATGTGCTTTGCTGAGGTGGTGATGAGGAAAATTAAAAAAAAGGGAAAGGCAAGTGGTTCAAGCCATAACTATATAAATAGCCTTTGGTCTTAGTTTTAGTGCATGCACTCCGAACACCTTAAATATAATCCTAACACTATTTTATTCCTCCTATGTCCTCTACTTCATACACCATGGACCTTGAAAATTGCAACTGTCTAAGCTCAAGAAACAACTGCATTTGGTCAAGTTATGAGAGAATTGGCAATGATCCTATTGTATGTGTCAATGAATTTATGGCTAAAATGAAGATATCAAGCTTAAAAAATTTGTGGAAGAAGATCAAGAAAGAAAAGAAAAGGAGAATATTTACATCATCTTCACCCGTGTTTCGATATGATTCTAGCTCATACTTACAAAACTTTGATGATGGTTGTTATTTCACTGATCCTGATGATTTTTCTAGGTCATTCACAGCCCGATTTGCAGCACCACCCTCCAAGACTTTGCAGAAGAATTTTGAAGTCATAAATGGTGAAGAAATATTGGGCTAAACAATGAGAGAGCTAGCTAAAACGTATGTAATTAATTGAGTTACTTAAATTGGTCTCCTATTTTTTTTTCTTCGTGAGTTATGATATATAGTTGTTCAAAGATTTAGTATAATTAGCTTGTAAATCTATTTCAACTATTAGATTTTGTAAATGATATTCTATATGATGATTTCATTTCTAACTTTTGTTGTCATATATAATTTTTCTTATTTTTTGACATAGATGTTTTCACGATCAAATATCTTTTATAATGACATAAAAAAATCTAACATTATATTGTAATACTGTATAAAAAGAGTAGTGATATTTGTACATTTAATTGATGACAACTTTGGTGACAATCTTGATTTTCTCTCTTCTTATTGGTCAAAAACAATGGAGAGAGAAAAAGGAAGAGAGAAGATAAAAATGTCATGTGAGTATGAGAGATAAAGTTGTCCAAAAGTTGTCACAAAATGGTTGTATAAATATCATTTCTCGTATAAAAAAGTAAGTTATTTTGGAGTGTAGGGAGTACTTTTCTCACTGCCTCTATTGTACACAACAAAAATGAATAAAACACTTGCTCATTCACACCGACGTGTATGCAAAAATGAATGAACTTGACCCTTACTCATTTACACTAACTTAAACTTGCATCTGAGTCAAGGGATCCTTACAGCGACGATTTTGTATTTGGAGATTCGCATGAGGTGATGTTTTCTACTCGGGCGAGGAAAAAGTCTCCCTAGGGGATCTTAGGGGATCTTATGGATGGGGTTCATACTCCCCTTCCCACGAAAACTCTGTCCCCGAGCAATTTACTAAAATACACTATATATGTGTATACACAAATATTTTAGATGTTATATTTATTTGTCTTTTTGTAAAATATGTTTATAAATTTCTTTTATGTGTCACAATAATGTCCAGATATTTATTTTTTGGGGTTAAATTTTAATCTTCTTTACTCCATATTTGATTAAAAATGATTGAAATTTGGTTCGTTATTTTATGCTTATAAGGTCCCCGCAGTGACTGTGGAGTTTGTGGAGATGGTGAAAAGAATGAAAAACTCCCTAGGACGGGAAACATGGACATGGTAAGGAGCATTTTTTTTTTTACTCAGCCATTTATTTAGGGTGGCAATTAGACTCAAGCCCAATAGGCACCCACAAAAAATATCCACGATGGGCAGGTAAATACCCACGTTGTTGGATATGGGTCTGGACACGGGTAATTGCCCACAAATTTGGACGGATGTGGGTATGGGTACAGGGACTATAGTGCCCACCCCGCGACATGCCCGCACATTATATAGACTATATCAGTAATTTTTTTATATTAAATTTAGTTAATTAATCCTAAGTCTTTGATATTTATTGTAATATGCACTTGTTTTTTGTTTTTTTTTTATATTTTAGATGTTTTTTATTTGGCTAAATGATATGATGCGTAATATTTTATATGTTGATTTAGCAGATTTCATATCATATTTTAATTATGTTGTGATATTTTTTGTTATTAATTATCTTTTTGTTGTGAAAGTGTGGGTAATGGTTGCGGGTACGAGCACTTAGATACCTCATAAGGTATGGAGACAGACACCAAACTTATTGCCCACAAGGGTATGGGCTCGGGTATAGGAATTTTCTTAAAACGCGGATATGGAGATGAACACTATAATACCCTGCCCAATAGATACTCATTGCCATCCCTACACTTATTCTTTTAGCTTTGTTTACTTATTCAACATTTCTCATCAAAGGTAACAAGATTACAGTCACCACATTCTTTTTTTCTTTTTGCTTTTTATTTCCTTTATCGTCGACTCAATTAAATGGCCCACCAAACCCTTGAGGGCTTAGCAGACAACTTTTTTTTTATATGAAAGAATCATTTCAATTTTACAATAATCTTCATTTATATTTTACCATAGAGCATAGTTCCAAACAAAACTAGAAACTTGGCGAGAAAAATGGATGATGATGGAAAAGAATGTTGGGTGACACAAAGCAATTACTTTAATGCATGAGTTCACAAGCATGCCTAGAAGAGGCAAATGATTAAGCACCAACCAATGTTTGTTTATGCATGCATGCATGGTGACCTTACAATGAACCAAAATAACTGTGCACCTACAAACAAATAAAAATTCCTCACTGGTTGTATATGATGAACGAGTTTATCACCCTATAGCTCTTAAATGGTGTAGCTTTGTTAGGATGTCCATGGACATGCAAGAAATGCCAAATTACATGAGCAACGTATTTGTGTATGTTATACCTAATATCCTTGGTAGTGGTGGCAAAATGGATGGATTAAATGGATATGGATTTAGATCTTAATGGATGGATAAAAAAATATCCATTAATCCATTACAATTTATTTTCTTAAAAAAAAATCATCCAGTCCATCCATTAAGAATAAAGTTCATCCAATCCATCTATTATTAGATTTTAATGGATGGATAATCGATCCGATCCATAAATCAAAGTGTATTATTTTTTTTTGAAAGTTTATTATTTTTAAAAGTGTATTATTTTTTTTGGAGAGGTGTATTATTTATTGAAGAGTTTTATTAGTGAATTCAATCTAAATCAATTTTATGTAACAAGGCTCAATAATGTTTTTTTTAAGCCCAAATATATTTTTGACCTAAGCCCAACGAATTTAATAATTCAGAAATATTAAATTTTATTATTAATAAAATAATTTAAAATAATGTGGCGGGAATCGGTGGTAAACTAACCAATGCCGGCGTTGACCACGGTGGTTCTCCAGCGACCCGCGGTGGTGAATAGTGGTGGTTCGGCCAAAAACCCGGCAATCGACAGCGGTCCAATGAGGCTCATGGTGGTCGGCGGCAGAGCTCCGACCATTTAAATAACATGGATTCCTTACTTTAAAACAGGAACTGGTGTAGTATAACTCAAAAATTGGAATTCTGAAGGTGCCAAAATCGATGGTCGATTCTGGAGGTGCCACCATCACTTGATTGCTCTTTATCTTAATTATTTGGATGGTTGAATTTTTCAAAAAGAAAAATTTATACGGGAAAAAAATATATAAAGCAAAATGTTATCTTTAATCTTTTAAAATGACCTCCATTTATTATTTCAAAAAAGACAACCAAAAAACACTTGTTACTTTTAATTTAGCTTTTTTTTTTGGTAGTGACTTTTAATTTAGCTTTGTTACTTTACACAACATTTCTCATAAAAGGTGACAAAATTATCGTCACCATATTTTCCCCCTATTTGTTTCCTTTGATCGTCGACTCAATTTAATGCCCCTTCAAATCTTTAAGGGCTTAGGCTTAGGAGACAACTTCTTTTTTTATCTGAAAGGATCATTTCTTTTTTACTATAATTTTCATTCTTATTTTCCACATAGTTCCAAACAAAACTAGAAACTTGGGGAAACAAAGGATATTGATTAGGGGAAATAGTGTTGGGTAACACAAATTCAAGTTACTTTAATGCATGACTTCATAAGCTTGCTTTTTCTTCTTTTGTATGAGGAAGTGACTTCACAAGCATGTCTACGTGGTATTACTGTCACAAGCAGGTCTTAGGTTTTCGAAACATTCATTTTTTTTATCTTTATCCAAAGTAACTTGACAAGTAAGTTAAGAACCCATGTGAATACGTGGTATTACAGTCACAAAAAATAAGTAACTTGAATTGCTGACATCAAAAGGAATGTTTAATATTACCTTTGAAAACATGTTGTACCAATTTGACTGGCTTGCGTGACATAAAAAGGAAATTCTAATATTGCTGGATTATCCAATCTTGTTCCTTTTCTTTTTCTTGGTCCAATCTAGCTCAAAGTATGTGCTTTGCTGAGGTGGTGATGAGGAAATTGAAAAAAGGGGAAAGAAAAGGGGTTCATGCCATCACTATATAAATAGCCTTTAGTCTTAGTTTTAGAGCATGCTCTACAAACACCTTAATTCCTTAAACCATTTTATAGTGCTTACTATATGTCCTCTACTCTATACACCATGGAACTTGAAAATTGCAACTGTCTAAGCTCAAGAAACAACTGCATTTGGTCAAGTTATGAGAGAATTGGCAACGACCCTATTGTATGTGTCAATGAATTTATGGCTAGAATGAAGATACCAAGCTTAAAAAAATTGTGGAAGAAGATAAGGAAAGAAAAGAAGAGGAGAATTTTTAGAAGATCTTCGCCGGTGTTTCTATATGATCCTAGCTCTTATTTACAAAATTTTGACGATGGTTGTTATTCCACTGATCCTGATAATTTTTCAAGGTCATTCTCAGCTCGATTTGCAGCACCACCCTCCAAGATTTTTGAGAAGAATATTGAAGTGATATTGGATGATGAAGATATATTGGAGATAAACGACGAGAGAGTTAGCTAGCAACATGTAACTTTGAGTTCCTAATTTGGACTTAAAATTTCTTTTTCTATTTCCTTTTCTTATAAATTATATTATTTATAGTTGTACAGAGGTTTTATTTAACTTGTAAATCTATTTTAACTATTTAGGTTTTGTAAAAGTGATATTCTATATGATGATATTATCATTTTTTTTTTCGTCTTATATATATTTTTTTAATATTTCATCTTATTGACCATATATATGTGATACTTGACATCTTTTTTTGTTGTTCAAACTTCAAATAAAATTTATGTTTGTTTCCATTGATAAAGATTAGGGTTCTTTGACTAATCACCAGTGTTTTTTCGTCAGGATTATGCCAAATTACTACTATTATTCATGAAATATGCATGCACTATGTCTCTTTTGTTAATGGATGTCGAATATCGATTTTCATGGTTTGATAAAGATATGGGTCCTTTGTTTTATTATAATATTTTACTTAGTTTTAAACCTTAGGTGGTCGTGTAGAGAGTTGATGTATCTCTAGTTGAGTGGATGGTCACTTGTATATTAAAAATGTTCGTTCTTATAACTCTTGAGTGGGGTATGTTTGTGAGGATGTTTACATATATAGCAATGATATCTATGCAATCAATTTTAGACAATTTTTGCTACATTTTTTTCTCTTTTAATTGGACATAAATAATAAAGAGAAAAAAAGAGATAAATATAGAAACACGATAAGAATATGAGATAGAGTTATCTAAAAAATTATTAAAAAATAGTTGTACAAATATAATTTTTCTTACATATATCCATGAAATGCCAAACTAAAT
>Ga0315914_1000202_pt1 | contig 62173 bp, 21 predicted proteins | sample MpolenodulesMG_FD_203920 | JGI IMG/M metagenome (GOLD analysis project Ga0315914, IMG submission 203920) | Medicago polymorpha root nodule microbial communities from Los Angeles, California, United States - elongated nodules | ecosystem: Host-associated > Plants > Roots > Nodule | place: USA...
GTAGTTTTCTCCGTGTTTTCTGTTTTGAAAACTAAAATTAAAAAGCAAAACATGTTTTAGTTCTTTTCATTTTATAGTTTTTAAAAACCGATAATGAAAATTAATTTTCAAAATTGCTTTTTGAAAAATGATGCTTCAAACAAGTTTTTTGTTTTTCAGTTTTTGAAAACTAATTCAAACAGGCCCTAAGTCATTAAAATATAGGCTTAAAAAAAACTTATGTGTATCCTATTGTTTCTACCAATCATGTGGGTTTATAAAGCCACGTGAACCAGCATCCAACATTATAACAAAACATATTGTTTTCCATGCTGTCTATGGTTAGGTTATTTATTAATTAATTAGTTAATTAATTTATGCCCTTATGAAACATGAGGTTAACAAAAGGCTGCCATCAAAGGTTTTTTTTCAATGGAAATTGTTACTTTTTTTGGGTATGAAAATGCCATCAAAAGTATTAATATGATGAAATGTGAACACAATATATGATTCTTGTACTTTTGATTAACAAAAAAAAAATAGTTCATCTGAAGTACAAGAAAATACGTTATATTTAAATTGCTCTTTAACCATTAAGTTCCTAGATAAGTTAAAACCTTGATAGTTCATCATTCGACTATGAAATAAGTAAAATTTAGATAAAAATTATTCCATACATTCTTTTGTCTTAAATTATTTAAATTTTGTCTTATGATATATAAGATTCTCGTTCACACTAACAAAAACCACATTGGAGAAGTACTAAAATTAAATAATATAAGAAAAATCTTTTCAATTATTCCATATTGATTTTTTAATGTTGAACCAAATATTCTTTCAAAAAAATAATATTGAACCAAATACTAATTTGATTAAATTGGATTGGCGGGGAAGCCATATAATTGGGAGATTAGAAGCTAGCTGAAGTCATCATATCATATACCTAATCTGAATGACAAAATCTCTTTATTAAATACAATATTATCTCCTTAAAAAAAATTATTAATATTATCTACACACACAAAAAAAAAAGAGTAAGAGATAATGAAATATTAGGTCATCCAGACGTTATCATGACTTATGTGCCATGTATATGTTATAGTCTCATTTTTCAGCCCAACAAGATAGGACAATTCAACACCAATACATAAAAGAATTAATTCCTAAAAGCACATTTGCGTTTGAAAACCGTACCATATGCACCTATATATGAGTGTGCATTAAACTTGAAAACACAAACTTAGTCATAGCTACCGTGTGTAAAGAACTAGCAAAATCGATATAGAGATGAAATGTATATTGTTCACACAGCAACATGTTCTCATAGTCAATTTTATTTTGGTGCTGATGATCTTATTTTGCTTCTCATCATGGTGTGTGGAGGGTTCAAGGCATTCACTTGCTACTTCCTTCTCCTTCAATCGCTTCATCATGGCTCAAGCATACTCTGGTCCAAGTCGAAGAGGAAGGGGTCACAGTCTAATTTCATAGTTAATAGGTTTTCACACTTCAGATCATATCATAATCAATCAATCTATTTCATTTTTTTCATCTTATATCTTCTTGAGCTTTATGCAGTTGGTCATTAGCTCAGTATTTATGCCGATCATTTTCTTTAAAGGAGTTAGGCTGATCATGAACGTATACTGTTTCACATTTGTCATCCGTAGCAACCATTTGTTTAGTTTGGGAGTATTACAATATTTTTTTTAACATACTAGGAAATTGTATGTTGGGAAGATTTTCACAATTTAACGCACATCCGATATGTATTTAGGGGGCCTTAGAGATATTGAAGGAGTCTAAAAAGAAACACCCATTTGCTAAAGAGAGTGGGCCACAAAGTAACATTGGGCCTAGCCCAATCCAAGAGGCCACAATTGCAAGGCCCATTGAAATGAGGAAACAACTATGAGTGCGCCTCAATTGCTACTTGACTGCTTCCAGAAGATTCTATTCCGTTAAAGGGAATTTTCATTTCTTCGTTACTATCATAGATTTGCAAATAATGCTACAAGTTTTCTATTTTATTTTGATGCGTAATGATACAAGTTTTAGGTATATGATAATATGATATCAACACATAATATAGACATTCTATTCCTTGCTAGAACGTATATATTATATGTTAATCTTAATACTTTATGTTATCCTCCAAATTGCATCTCGTATATTATTTTAGATAAAATGAGTTATTTCTTCCTCCAAAAATAGAAGTACACCGATTAGAGAATTAGTGTATAAATTCGCGTGAGTTTCTTTTGAATAACTAAGAAGAAAAATGTCTAATTTTACTTTTTCGTTGTCTCTCATTTCCCTTCTTTAAAGTCTAGCTTATACCCGAAATTGAGGGATATCTGGATTGTCTACTTTGGGATGCAAAAGTTATGGTAATGTTTAGGCAAAATTGTGTTAAAATTGGAGAAAAAAATGAGAAATGTAGAGAGATCAAAGTTGGACAATCCTTGTTTGAAATTGAGCTTCTAATATATACTATGGATGTTTGGGTCGATCATAGGTATGGTACGATTATTAGTAAGTACATAGTTTCCCTAATTCATGCTAACAACGTAAGAATTTGTTGATATATAGAAGCAAAATAATTTATCAGGGCTAATGTAGAGTTTTACAATGAAATTAACAGATTAATATAGTAAAAATGTTATCAAGTTTTCTCTTTTCTAAAAATAAACTTTTTCGCTTTGAATGGGCCTGACATCTCCGCTCTAGTTCGAATCTAAAACTTTCCAATTATATGTGTAAGATTTAAGTGATGTTTGTCACTTCAACCACAAAACAAGACAAAACTTATATATTTGTTTAATGTTAAAAAAGCAGCCTCTCGTTCGATTGGTTTCTTTGATTACAAATAATCTTATTCGATGCGACACTTAATGCAGGTATCTTTTGGATTTGATAAAATGTTTATGGTTAAATGTGGAAATACAGTTTGCCTCCATAGCCATGTTGATTGATAGAGACTCGGTTGTCATTTTAGAGATTTTTAGTTTCCTTTTCTTGGTTTTTGTCTTTCATGTTTGGAGTTTCCTCCCTTTCTTAAAAAAAAATGTTTTTTTTATCGTATGCAGATTTACACTTGTTAAAAAGTTTTAAGCAGGATGTTTAGAGAATATTATTTCGGGTTTCTTAACACGTGTCTTAAGAGTACAAGTTAACAATACCTTTTTTTAATAAATAATTGTTGTTTTCAATAAATAGTTGCTATTTTTATCTACTTTAGGCAAACACACAAAAAAAAACCTTTAAAAATGTATATAAATTCTCTCTTGATTTGTTGTTGATATACAAGTCCAATATGACTATTCCATATTGATTTTCCCCCTCAAATGATCAACAATTACATGAGTTTTATTGTTGATGATTGACAGGTAATTCATCGTCAACTTCCTTCTTATTTGTTGTTGTCGTTTTCATAGGAGTGCAAACCAAGGTACTCATTTTTATGGTGTTCAAATAAAGACCAATTTAAATTAAAATAGCAAATCAATTCAAAAAAACTAAAAGTCGCATACAAATGAATATTATTAAATGTATTGGATGTCTTTTTATAAAATCGCTCGGATTGGACCGTATTTTGAATTGATTTTTCAAAATAGAACGAAACCACATGTATGTATTTTAATACTAATTATTTTTTTATTAGTATTTGTTGTTTTTTTTAATACTACTTATTAGTTTAATTTTTTTTTCTTTGTTACTATTTCATATGTTATATTTTACATCAAACTTATTAATTTATGGTGTCTTTATAGTAAAATCTATTACCTAAAATGATATCCTTTGGTGATATGTTCAATCTAAAAAAAATGCTATCAAATAAAAAAAAGAGAATAGATGTGCATAGGTCCAAGTCGACACGATCGATCATATGATCCAACTTGACGCAACTTATAGTTTACCCAAATTTATTCTAGAATGAGTCAAACTTGACCACCTCGATTAATTTCAAAGATATTTGGTTAAAGTAACAAGTTTAGAATTTCAAACATAATGATAGGATCACAAATAATTCCCCATCCCCACTTTTTTCCTTTGTTTATCTTTTCTCGTTTTCTTTTATCAATGGGAAAAAAAACAACAAGAATGAAAAAACAACAAACAGAGGAACCAAGTTCTTCGAGGATCAATTAAACAATAACTTGATAGAGAAAATGGACAATTTTAAATGATATTGAGTTCATGAGAAAATAAAGCATTCAATTTAGCAAGTCAATCTACAAAAGAGATTCCTTCACGCAAGGCATGACTATGACTCAACACAACATTTCAATCTCTCAACATAAAATAACGGATACTATCAATAAGATGAGCATGAGGATGAGTAGGTAGAACCTTGTTCTTGATAAACGTTAATGTAGCACGGAGCTCAAGATTAATATTAGTATCCAAAATAAAGTTATCGTTCTCACAAAATGTCTAACATTAAAAGGACTAAAATATCCACATGCTTGTATTTTGTAAAAAGAAAAAAAAAACCAGGCACAAATTACATGAAAAAAAGCATCCGAAATTATTAAAACTTTAAACTTGTGTGAGTTTAAAATGCATCAGTATAGTCGGTTCTTGTAAAGATAATGAGATAGCAGGTTGGGGCGATATCATAAGAAGGATTGATGGTGAGTGACTATACCAGTTTTGCTAAGAGTGTTGGGAATGCGTACAAGTCAAAGTTGTGCAGTTTGTATGAAGTCCTAAGGTATGATGGAAGGTTAAGGTTTCAAGTTGTCGAACTTAACGTGGATTTGTTAGCAGTGGTTGCCGATGTTCTTACCAATAGACAAAAGTCTTATAGACGATCTTTGGTTTAGATTCATCACCTTTTAGAGATAGATTGAAAGGCAGTGGTAAAATATTTTTACTGGGAAACCATCTAGTGTACGAATACGTTAGTTAACCATGTGTTTCTCAAACACTAACATATGTTTTTGTGAGTCGTGTCCAACTTAGTTTAGTCTCTAATTTTTTTAACAAGCGATGTTATGTGATATCTATTTCTTTCGTTTGATTGCTTGATATTTCTTTTCTTTTTTTGGTTCTTGATTTCTTTATGATAAAAAAATTGCATAAATATGATTGGATTATTCACCAATGAATTATTTCCATTTATTCTTTTTGGGCAATTGTTCGTAATACGAGCAACATAGTTAGTAGAATAAACTATGAATTTTGTCATTGAGTTATCAACCTCTTATTATAAAAATATATTCTTGTTGATTTTGATATGCTTTAAAAACTAAATTGATGGATTATATGTAGTTTTAAGATTATTTATTAAATATATTTTTAGAGTTTAAGAATTAAAATTAAATGAATTCGGAGAAAAGAGAAAAAGGAATAGTTTGAAGTAGAGTAAAGACAAGAAGAAGCAGTTGGTGAATGGTGACGGTGGAAATGACCGACCAATTCCCATTTCCCGGTAGCAAGTAGAGGAATGCGAATAAAAAAAACAAGAAACACAATGCCAGAAGGATAAGGACAAAATCGTCAATGAAAGGCAAAAAAGAAACGAAACGCATTTATTTCAGACTTTGTCGTCTTCGTAAATCATCAAAAACAGGTGCACCCCCCTAACCTTAACCTTTACTTCACCTGCCCCATTCTCTATCCTTTCCTCTTTTATCTCTCCCATCCCATTTTCTTCTCTTCACTACTGACCCATTTCCGTTACCGTTATCTCTTTTTTTCTTTATTATCAACCAAAACTCCTCAGTCAGAAGATAGAAAATCCAAAAGGGTTATTGATTCTACAGTTCAATTCTTAATCAGCGTTGAAATGAAGCGTTCACTTTCATCAGCAACGAGTGAAGACAGAAAAATGAAAAGGGTGAAGGAAGAAGAAGAAATCGATGAAGGGGTTTGTGAGAAGAATCGTGGGCTAGCGAGTTTTGACGAGAACATGCTGTTTGAAGTTTTGAAGCACGTTGACGCAAAGACGTTAGCTATGTCAAGTTGTGTGAACAAACAATGGCACAAAACAGCACAAGATGAGAGACTTTGGGAGCTGATCTGTACAAAACAGTGGGCTAACACTGGTTGTGGTGAACAACAGTTACGATCTGTTGTTCTTGCTCTTGGTGGATTTCGTCGTCTTCATTCTCTTTATCTTTTACCTCTTTCAAAGCCTCAAACATCATCATCATCATCATCATCATCATCATCATCATGTTCTTCTTCATCTTCATGGGGTCCAATACCTCAAGTGATAAGGTCTAAGCCTTTACCTCGTTTGGGAAAAGACGAGGTTCATCTCTCACTTTCACTTCTCTCTATTCGTTATTACGAGAAGATGAATTTCAACAACAGAAACCAATGAAATTCTTATGAATTCAATCTTCTATTCCTTTGTGTTTGTTTTGGTTTGGTTTGTGTGCTATTTATTGTTTTATTATGATTTATGAATTTTAGTTACCAGATCTGGTTTTTAATTCTGGCAATTAGTATGTTTCTAAGCTGGTTGTGTGTAAATTAAGGTGAAAAGAATTGTTGTATTTTTATTTTTATTTTTATTCACGTTCTACTATATGATAAATTTAAGTTGAAATTGAAATATAAGTGAGATCTTTATCTTGAGATTTTAATTTACTTGTTTTGGGGGTTTGGAAAATGGATATGTGATTGAATCTGGGTAAGAAAAAGGATATCATTGTGTAGAATAAGAAATAGGTTATTGTGGAGGTTTGTTGCCGAAAGGGGGTGGAAGGAGTAATTGGTGTCTTTTCCGGATAAAGACAAAAAGACAGACGCAGAGGTGTTATAGTTGTAATAAATGTGCCTATCCTTTCTGGCACTTGCTTTAACCCAATAGGTGAACGACACACATGAATTTGGATTTTCATTGGTTCTGCTAAAGCCAAAAATTTCGAAATCGGACAATATTTGTCGTAAGGGGATCCCTATTTCCATCGTGAATGGTAAACATTTTTTTTGGTATTAGATCAACGGTTAGAGACTTTTGGACGAATATATAATGTCTTTTTCTATAGTTCCAACTCCAATTTTAACATTTTCTAATTATTACATCGATATTTTTGGGAGGTGGGGAATTTGATTGCAACAATGCAAGTTACAAGGTGAACAAGGCCTAAGTGACAACTGAAATTAAACTTTGGACATAAACTCAACTAGGATAGATATCTTCAAGAGAAAATAAATTATGTAACCCTAGTTTTCATAGAGTGGGCTCAATTGGTCAGTTAGTTACTTATTCCTTTCTCTAAAACTAAGTAACACTACAAATGGATTCCGTGCCTAAGGTCATGTTATTATTAGAAGTTACTCATGGAAGCACATGGATTGGGTTGGTTCACAATCCTTCAATATGAAGTTGTCTTGATCAGAGGATTAGACCCCACTATTTACAAAGATATGGATCTTTTGATGACGTGATTCAACTTGAGGGGATTATATTAGAGATTTCACTATAAAAATTTACTTTCATTTTTTCAAGTTGTAGGATGTAGTGATCTTAACAGTGAGATCTTCAGCACAATATTATCATGTTGAGTCTGAACATAGAGGACACAAAACCCTATTAACATATAATTTGATTGTAAAATTGATTTCAAGTGATTCCTAAGAGCAACTCTAACAAAGGTTTCTTCCAAGTCCTTACCACAATAATTTCATATTATAACACAATAATCTAGGCGACCAAGCGGACAATTCATAGATTGCTTCAAAGTGTTGTGGCATTGTAGGTTCCGCTTAAACTATATATGGTGAGTTAGCTCATTAGGAGTGAAAACTGAATAACCAATGTAAAAATGGAACAAGTAATATCAAAGAATTGATACAGTATATTATATGGCTGGTCATATAAAATTGTGTAAATTTTGTTATTCAGGTCTTTATGATCGGCTTAAATGGAATCTAACTTCTCATAATATTGATGTGCCTAAGATTCATTGACCAACTTATATTGCGGTCACCATTTGGAGTCTCGGAAGGATTTCAATCTGCTTATTTTTGTAAGGTAAAACTCAGCTTCATTGCAACACTGGAACTTCCACTACAATCCGTGGTGAACCATAAAATCTTTATTACAACTTAAAGGGTCGTCAGCTCTAAATTTTCTCTCTTCTTGTTGAAGTTGATTACTAGCCTATGGTTAATTTTGTCAGCAATGGGTTTTGTGCAAGTGCCTCACTCCAGTCTCTCCTTCTTGAAGTGCTTCACTTCCAACTACATCAACATTAACTTTTAAAAACAGATTGGGAGGAGGAGATCAAGAAGATGAAGAAGTAAAAACATGAGATTGAGAACTTATAACCTCCATCTTCAACATAGTTTGATGATCATCATTGATTCTCCAGACTTTACAAACTATGAAACAAGTTTCCTTTTAAACCATGTACTTCGTTTCTTGCATACGAAATACCACCACAAAAGGACAAAACTAACACCAAATTCTTCAATAAAGGCATAGTTGCTAGCCTTTTCAAGCCAATAAACGAAAGAAAACTGATAGTCCTCCAAATTAAAGCCTAAAGAAGAGTGAAACCAAACCCGTTACTACCGCACACATTCCTTGAATAGATGATCAATGTCTTCTTCTATGAAACAACGTTTAGGACAAAAATGTTCCATCATCAAACCCATATGAATAAAATTCTTTTTCGTTGGGAAATAATTATCTTTCAAAACTCGCCAAGTCAAGTGAACATGCCTTAAAAAAAATTTTATTTTATTTTTTTGAAGAATTTTTTTTATTTATATTGTTGATACATAATTACTATTTATTATTCCCTTTGACCTCAAATTTATTTATTTTTTAAATTTTTTATTGAATTGTCAATATATCGGATTTATAGTATAGATTAAATACATCGATTATTTAATGAATTTGAAAAAAGAATTTTTGTTAATTTTTTAGCATTAACCTTTCGATTCTTAAGAGAAAGAGCTCATGATAATTCAAAATTTGATCAAGAGATAAGTAAAGTCTAGCCAATAATTGTTTTATAAGAATTGAATTAAGGTTTTACTGAACAATTTCTTTGATGAAACTCATTAATCACTTGAACTTAAATGTTTGAATATTTTTTATTTTATATTTGAGACAAGAATGAGTATAGTATAATATATAAAATATTCAATCATTGTATAATAATCAACGTAAATAAAAAAATATTAGGGGAAAATAAATGACAAAATTATAATACATTCGTAATCTTACTATGTCCATCTTATATTAGGTGTCCACTTTTTTTTTTTTAGGTGTCCACTTTTCTAACATCTTATATTTGCACCAATTTATTTGTTAAACGATTGAAATTTAATTTTCTTCAATAAATACTCTTTATTTTTGAAAACCTTAACATGTACCCTTAGAAGACACATTAAGATGATCCTCTAAACTGTTTGTCTCTTTAACAATATCAATACAAGTTTTATTAAATTTCAATCACGTTGCTATTTCACTTATAATTAACAAAATGTGTATCAGTAAATGATAAACTCTTTTTTTTTTTTACAAAAGTAAATGATATTTATTTTATCATTAAAACTTTCAAAATAATCATTCTTAAATGGAAAGTGTGATAAAGTATGTTTATTGCTTGGAGTAAAGTAGGAGCAGTGTTCTTTGTTGCTGGGTTTTGTTAATTGGATTGCATTTGTGTGAGAGAAATTTACCATTTGATAAAAACGAAAACACAGTAGCACTAGCTGCAAAGAAGAACTAGAATGAAAATGGTGAATTCAAAAACAAGCAGTGACATTTCAGAAGATAGCAGTAGCTCTCAAACTGAAATCGAAAATCACATCTCCGTTTCTCCATACGATGAAGGAGAGAAAGTTTTCGCTTACCACACTTCTTGTCTTTATGAAGCCAAGGTTTTCTTCCTTTCTCGTTTTTCTTTCCTTTTTTGTTCTTATTTAAACCTAATTCAACATTTTCACTACACTGTTCCGAATATGAATATTAATAGGTTAAGCAAATTGAATACAAACATAAACGATGGAGTTTCTTTCTTCATTATCTCGTAAGTGTATTTTCATCATTTCTCTCCTTTTTATTTCCTCTCGTTTTCGTAACTCTAAGGGATTCAATTCTCATTGTTTCAGGGTTGGAAGAAAACGTAAGCTTGTGATCGCTTTGTTGTTGTTGATTGTGTTGAGAAACTGTGTGTTTTGATTTGTTAGGGTTTTGTGTGTTTTACTGCAGTTGGGATGAATGGGTTGGTATTGATCGATTGATGAAACATACTGAGGAAAATATGCGGATTAAACTTGCACTTGATGAGAAATATGGTAATGATAAGAATGCCAGAAAGCCTCGTGGATCGTCGAAAAGTTCTAACGGTCAGATATCTCTTTTCAATGATTTAACCACCCAGATAAATTCTAAGCAATTTTCATCTTCCTTGTTTTTTATAGCATTGTACAGATAGTTGAGATAGGCGACTGACTGCAGAAATTAAATTAGTACATGCGCGAATGTTTTGTAAAGCTTATGGAAACAACTTATGACATGTTCATAAACTATTTTCAGTTTCTTTCCGTAAGATCTTCAAAATAGGTTATGAAAACAACTTATAGCTTATGTAAAGACAATTTCACATTATTTTATGTTTTGTTATAGAAATAGCTTATACATAAGTACTTATATGATTAGCGCTTATGCTATAAGTGATTACCTAAGCTGTTTATCCAAACAGGACCATATAATTATTGAATTATTGCTTCCATATTCAACTTGTAGAGGCATGCTTATTGAAAATACAATTCACATGGTAAGAAACAATTTGCTACAAGACATTCGCATTGTTCAGGAACTGGAAGCCTCGTAATTTAACATGATGGGGGGAATTAATTGATATTTGGTAGTTATTGTTATTAGTATTTTTTTTTTCAGGGGAAGGGTTATCCATCTTCTCCAATTTTTGGGTAATAACTTGTTGGGTATTCTTTTCTTTAAAGAAAAAAAATCTTATGTGTTTGACCTCCTATTAAACTTTTGATGGCATTTGTGTACAATGGCTAGTCCTTATGTGTTTGACCTCCTATTAAACCTTTTATGGAATTTGTGTATAATGGCTAGTCCAAAAGAGTTTGAATGGGGAAATACAAACACTTAAGTAAGAGCAATTATTTTAATTTCATATGCTTTGGATCTACCATACAAAATGATAAGAATATAGAGGGGGCGATGTCTATCAGAGTCTAACTAGAGTGGACGAAATCAACGAATAATTTGGATGCGATTTTTAATAGAAAAGTTCCATTTAAACTTAAAAAGAAAATTGGACTGCATAGTTGTAATAATTGTACAGTTGTATGGGAGTGAGTGTTGGGCGATAAAGATCTAACAAGAAAGTAAATTCACTGTTGCATAGATAAGGATGTTATGATGGGTGGTGGTGGCACACAAGTCAAGATAGGCATAGGAATGTAATCATTATAGGAAAAGTTTGGGTAATTTTCATTGTAGAAAAGATAATAGGTATTGTCTTAGGTACTTCGAGCATGCAATGAGAAAGCTCGGAGAAGCACCTATGTGAAGCTTTGACTAGATGGAGGATAGTCAATATCTAGAGTTAGAGGGGGCACACCAACATAAACCTAGCACATACCACACTTCTGATCTAAACTCACTGCACATTTTGATTTTATTTTTCTTGTAGTTATGTGGTAAAGTAAGAGGACTTTATGGTTTATTACTTCCTGCAAATATGTTTAAACCAATCTAAGACATTTTGGGAAAAATGTAATGCAGTAGCGAGAGGCAGAAAACGAAAGAATGATTCTCTGGTTAAGGTACTCTCTCATTTTAAATTTTACTTTGTACAAGGAAATAATCATATATGATATACACCCATGTGTCTTTGAAGTTCATGTAATTCATTTGTATCAATATAAACTATGTCAAATTAGTTGGCAAGTTGTAATGAAGTATTTCAAACTTTTTGCTCATGTTTTGTCCCTTGTATGAGGTGAGGGAATGGTTCTTTAAACCTTTTTTTGACTATAGGGTATAATATAATTGGTTTTATTGTTTGCTTAATGTCAGGAAAAACTTGCGGTTCTTCCGGACAAACTTGTCAGCATTCAGATTCCACTAACACTAAAGAAGCAATTAGTTGATGATTTTGAGTTTATCACTCATCTCGGCAAGGTAGCAATATGGTTTTTAATATATTATTATTAATATTATCTATAAAGGTCAGCCAGTGCCTCATTTTCTTTACAGCCAATTTGATATAGCTTTGGACGGATCACATTTTATTTCAAAGAAGAGAAGCTTATTGTCATTTCAAAATTGTTGATTTATGTTTTTTCTCTGCAGCTTGTTAAACTTCCTCGTACTCCTAATGTGAACGACATATTCAAGACTTATTTTGATTACAGATTGAAGAAAAGTGGATCGTAAGTTCATGCTGAGGCACCCTCCATATTTAAGCTTTGTGTTGAAATACTCATGTCTTGTGGGAAATAAGTGTATACTGAATTATTATATATATAATTTTGGAGTAACAGTTTAAACAGCAACATGCAGCCAAGCAAAAATCTGTTTTTAAATTAATGATGTTGATGTGTTTATTATCATTAAGAGTAAATCTCTGCCTCAATCTTCTTACAAATTAGATGTGCCCTTTTTCTAAAATAACAGTTTGTTTATTCGGTCTATATTTAGGTGTTTTTTCCCCAGTTGATAGAAAGTTCCAATATGATTAGCCTGTGCCTGAAATCTGTTTTTGTGTTCATGTCCTTTACCTGGTTTTTCTGCTTATACTGAGTTAGTATCTTGAAATCACTATCCCTTCAGCTCTGTTTTTGATACATCCTTTATATTTCCACATGTAATGCTTATTATTACAGTTTAATTCTATGTGTGATATAGGATAGCTGATTCCGTTGAAGAAATTATGAAAGGATTGAGTTGTTACTTTGACAAAGCACTGCCAGTGATGCTCTTGTACAATAATGAGCGTCAGCAGTACCAAGAAGCTTGTCCAAATGATATCGTTCCTTCTGCTATATACGGTGCTGAGCATTTGTTACGTCTCTTTGGTATGCTCGTTAGCCCTTCCCAGACAAGATGGTTATTTCATTTAGGATTATGCAATTGTTGTTTTGCAAGGGAAATTAGACATAAGGGACTTAGCTCTTAAGGTTTCTCTTATTTTGCATGTCATGACTTTCGACTTAAATGTTGCACTTGCACCCTGTTATGGAAATACGGATGTTGGTAGAGTTGTTTTGCAAAATGCTGGCCATTTGGAATCAGCCTCGCACATGGGTTTATTGCTATGAGCTCATAGTTTTCTCTTCATTTTATAAACCTTTTTGTTTTTAAACTGTGCATTCTGCAAAGCTTTATTATTAGGACTTCTAATACTTGTGTTTCTATTTACTGATGCACTTTTTTCTGTATTTGAAAGTCAAGTTGCCAGAGTTATTGTTCCATGCTAACATTGAAGGCGACACATTGATAGAACTCCAGGCACAAATACTTGACTTTCTCAGGTATCAATGTTTTCCTCTTAATTTTATGTTAAATTAGTCATTGATGATGAATTTAAATGTTAAATTAGTCATTGGCGGTTGACATTTAGCGATTAAACATGTTTTGTAACTATCTATTTCATGGTGCAGGTTTTTGCGAAAAAATCAGAGAGCATTTTTCCTTTCTTCTTATCATGTCCAGGAAGATTTTGAGAACAGCAGTGACAAACAAGTTTGTATTGCACATAATATCACATAACTTCTGCAGTTGCAGAATGCTTGTTACAAATGCAGGGCAAAGAGAGTAAATGTTGTCAAATTAGATTTGTTAAGTGTTACTTGAAGTATTGGAAATGTAAACCTTTTCGGGGTAAAGGGAGAGGAGCTATTTAAAGGATACTGCTGACCCTCGTTTTTAAATGTCAGTTGTATCTCTGAAATTTGCTAGATTTAATTAGTTGTTCAACGAAAAGGTTTCTATAGATGAAGTTTGTTATGAATGCAAATTAAAGTGTTGATGTGTGCATTAACTAAAATTTTATAGCTTCATCAATAAGCGAGAGATTCACTTGAGATGGAACAGTAAGCAATCAGACCAAGATCCAATAGATACCTGATCAAACAAATAGAGCAATGGGTGAGATTGTTATCCATGAAATTGAGCTGGGTTGGAGTGAGGATATTTGCATATTAAATTTTAGGGCTATGCATTGCCATGTTCATGAAGGGGGAGCACGTCCATATTCGACACATGGAGATTCAAGAAGCTGATGAGCAAGATTTTCTCAAAAACTTTCGCAGGTTTGAATTCTCACACAAAATTACATACACAACAACAATAAGTTAATGAGCAAGATTTGCTCAAAAACTTTAGCAGGTCTGAATTCTTACACAAAATTACATACACAACAACAATAGTTTGTCCTTTACTTGGATGCCACATAGTTTGAAGGATTAGTCTTTCTAGTTATAGTCAGAAATATTTGGTTCATTACTAAAATAAATTCAATTATGTATTCCATTATCATTATCTAAATTTAATTGATAGGTCTTCGGTTATGAGGGGAGCTTTAAATACCAAAAATCCTTTTACCTAAAAAAATAAAAAACCCAAAGATCCTCATATTGAGCTAAAAACAACTAGAAAACAGCATGTATATGAGTCTCTTCACGTATATAAGTTGTTAAACACACATTTTCATATCTTATGAGACTTTTTAGTACACTTGATATTCCAACCAACTTTGGTATTTCCAATCGAGTAAAGAGTGAATCTTTAAACATCTTCACATATTGCCATATTGGTGATATTTCATTAGTTTACAAAATAGTTTACAAAAGATTGTGAAAATATTAGTCGTTTATATTTTTTGTATACATATAAATTATATGCACACATTTTCTTAAACGAAATGTTTTACAAGTTACTTTTTCCGTCTCAAAATAACCGTCACATTTGACCATTTTACATGGATTCAGAGAATATGATAGATAAATGAAATTTTTTATCATGATTTTACTAATAATTGATGTATTTTATTATCATAAATACAAAGTAAAAAATAATAATTTGAGAATGATGCACATGCATTGTATTAATTAGATAGTACAATTTAAAAAATCAATTAAAACTACATTGGAAATTGAAAATGACACTCTTGAATAATTGTTTTATTACAATTGTGACGGTTATTGACGAGTCAATATTATATAATATCATACATATAATCCAAATAGTTGTTGAGAATGTACCCCACTCTCTCAAAAAATAAAAGTTTCAATTTAATTCTTTAACCATTTCTTAAATTCCTCTATAGGGGAACATACATCTTTAAAATAATTCCATTAAGATTGGTTTTGTTGTTAAAAACAATGACATCTTTCATTCGTCCAGATAATTTAGAAGATGTTATAACAAAACAAATCCCATGTCAACCAAAATTCCTTAAAACAAAAAGTCCCTGTCACTCTCACGATAGTCATGCAGAGGTAGAAATGTTCATAGTCAATGCCCGCCTAGGCCAAATTTTATATATTTTGGTGAGGATAATACTCAACCAACGTATTGATGTAGTAGCTATTCTAATAAAATCTAACGTGAGTTTATAAGCAACAAAATTCAAATCACTATATGCTGCATTAAATTTACTATATATACTTGAATTTGTGAACTACAATCCACCAATACTCCATAGTCATTATACCAAGTAACCATGCATTTGATCCTTCTCATTTTGCTTTTAATTCTAAAACTTTCATCTTATTCAGCATTTGATACTATGAATCAAGGTTCATCCCTCTCAGTGGAAGAACCAAATGATATCATAGTATCACAAAATGGCATGTTCAGTGCTGGCTTCTATGCTGTTGGTGAAAATGCCTATTCCTTTGCCATTTGGTTTTCCGAACCTAATCACCAAACAAAAAACCTTACCTTAGTATGGATGGCAAACCGTGACCAACCAGTCAATGGTAAAGGCTCAAGACTTCTCCTTCTCAAGCATGGTAACCTTATCTTGATAGATGCCGATGAGTCTCACGTTTGGTCCACAAACACTGTCTCACTTTCCTCTGTTGATCTCCATCTTTTAAACACCGGTAACCTTGTTTTACACGGTGACGGTTTCACTTTGTGGCAAAGCTTTGATTTTCCTACTGATACACTTCTACCAAACCAAGTTTTCAACAGACATTCAAAACTAGTTTGTTCAATAAGTGAAACAAACAAGTCATCTGGTTTTTATACGTTGTATTTCGACAACGACAATATTCTTCGTCTTCTTTATGACGGTCCTGAAGTATCAAGTATTTATTGGCCAGATCCTTGGCTAACTGATTGGGATGCTAAAAGGGCTGGTTACAATAACAGCAAAGTCGCGGTTTTGAATACTATTGGTAACTTTAGTTCATCAGATGATTTCAATTTCATGACATCTGATTATGGAGATGCACTGATGCAGAGAAGACTAAGACTTGATCCTGATGGGAACATTCGTACTTATAGTCGAAAACATGGAGGACAAAAATGGTACATATCGTGGCAAGCCAAATCAAGACCTTGTAGAATTCATGGTGTTTGTGGTGTAAATAGTTTATGTTCTTATTATAGTAACAGTGTGAAATGTTCTTGTCTTCCAGGCTATAAAATGAAGAATCATCAAAGTTGGGCTTATGGATGTGAACCAGAATTCTCGCTTTCATGCAACAGAACGGAAACTCGGTTTCTAGTTGTAACAAACGTGGAGTTATTTGGTTATGATTATGGAATCATGATAAATTACACTCTTGAACAGTGCAAAGAGTTATGCTTGCAATTATGCAACTGCAAAGGTATACAATATACCTATGTCAAAACCGGCAGTGGTACACCTGGTACTTATACATGTTACCCAAAAATGCAGTTGCGAAATGCATATCGAATACCTTACTTCAACGCCGATTTGCACATAAAATTGCCAGCAAACAGTTCATACACTTACAAGGAATCAATGGATGATAAGTACAAACTTGCTTGTTTGGCGAATCCGAAAACAATAACTCTTGAAACATCATACAACAAAGTTCATGAAGGAAGGTATATTCGGTTTTTGCTTTGGTTTGTAGGGGGGATGGGAGGACTAGAAATCTTGTGCATATTTCTTATGTGGTTTTTCTTTGTAAGAAAAAAACAACAAAGCTCAGATACAAGATTGTATAATAATTTGTGCTTGATTGGTTTTAGAAAATTCAGTTATTCTGAATTGAAAAAAGCTACCAAAAGTTTTAGTCAAGAGATTGGAAAAGGCGCAGGAGGGATTGTTTACAAAGGTGTATTGTTGGATCAACGAGTTGTCGCGGTGAAGAGACTCAAGGAAGCTAATCAAGGCGAAGAAGAGTTTCTCGCCGAAGTAAGCAGCATTGGAAAACTTAACCACATGAATTTGATTGAAATGTGGGGTTATTGTGCAGAGGGAAAACATAGAATGCTTGTGTATGAGTTCATGGATAATGGTTCTTTAGCGGAACATATAAAGTCTAATAAATTGGACTGGGGAAAAAGATTTGACATAGCTTTAGGTACTGCAAAAGGTTTGGCTTATATTCATGAAGAGTGTTTGGAGTGGATTTTGCATTGTGATGTGAAGCCACAAAACATTCTTTTGGATTCTAATTATCAACCAAAAGTTTCAGATTTTGGTTTGTCCAAATTGAGAAACAGGAAGGATTCTAAATTCTCTAGCTTTTCAAAGATACGAGGAACAAGAGGTTACATGGCACCTGAGTGGATTTTGAATCATTCAATAACATCTAAAGTTGATGTTTATAGCTATGGAATGGTTGTGTTGGAAATGATAACTGGAAAAAGTGCAACAAAGGATGTTGATATGGGTAATGAGAAACTAGGTTTGGTTATATGGTTGAGAGAGAAAAGATATAAAAGAATTTCATGGATTAATGAAATTATGGACCCCACCTTAGATGGAGGCTGTGATGAAAGTGAAGTTGAAGCTTTGGCTGAAGTGGCTATGCAATGTGTAGAGGAAGAGAAGGACAAGAGACCTACAATGAGTCATGTGGTAGAAGTGCTTCAGAAAATATGTCGTGAAAAAGATGATCAGGAATCAGCAAGTAGCTAGTTCAACACACAACACTATGAGACTTATGTTTTTGTTTTGTCTTTCAAACTGTTAGATTTTGATGAAGTATGTGTACATATATATAGTGTCTTAATGGAATAATATGTAGTGTGTTTTAGTGACAAATAATGTATTGTAGTAATTGAAATATGAATGAAACTATAATCTAGTGGTGTGGAGTCTATAGTATTTCATGGACAAAATATGATCAACTTTCTTCGATCCTCAAATCTCTTTGCTCAAAGAGCCAAATGTGCACTTCAGCGAAAAACAACCAAATGTGCATCTAACTGCTTTGAAAACTAAGGATTTTACTATCATAAAAAAGTCAAATCAAAATAAACATTTATCCATATGAAATTAGCTCAATTTATAAGTATAATGCACTGTAATACGCAAGAGTTAAGTTTCGAACCTGAATACCCACTTATTCAGTTCAGATAAATTTCTAACCATTAAATTATTTGACAAAAAAGAAAAAATAAAAGCCAATATATTGTTAAAATTGTTAAAAGACCAAATATAAAATTATAAATCAACAGCGTAATGATATGTTCTCAATAGAAAAAATTTAAACTAAATTAGTTAACATTAAATAGTAATCTTATATTTATTCTTAATAACTAATGGAATATTCTAAAACTAAAAAAGAAAAATAAAAGCACTCTCTAATCAAACTTTTATTGACTAAACTTTCTCTTATATTTAAGATTACTACTATTCATCAATCATTCAGAACTTGGAGTACTTTCACAAGTTAATAAACCCTGTGCTAAAACCCACTTTGATGATCCTGGAGAAAGTTTAATGGTGAGAGGGTTACAAACAACTTTCAAAGAATATTCCTTAAGGAAATCAAAAGCACCCGTGAACCTGACAGAAGTGGACATCTCAATCTCAAAGTTAACTGCTCCAGAAGAGAAACTACGTTCAATTTCTTCATCATGTAGATCCATCTTAAGTTGGACTTGTTTTAAGACCGTACCATCATCTTTTTTAGAGAAAGGTGCCAACTGAGTGGAGGCAAGAAGAGTTTGATTATGCTCATTGTTGTAAAGGATACTAATAGAAATAGTGTTGTAAGAGGCTTCATTCCAGCCATTGTTAGGGTTTGTAAAGGTGAGGTTAATGTTCCATTCACCACTGAGTCTAGAACTATCATTCATTCTAAGTGAGTTGAGAGAAGCTGATTCCACTCCAATACATGGAAGTTTAGGATGTGAACTGTTGACGTAAACTCCAAATAGAAGGATGCCGACGGCAATGACGATGATAACAAAAATGCAAAGACAACCCATAGGGGTTGGCATGCATCTTTCCTTTGCTACTAGTAGACAATAAAAAAGATCACGTCAATGAAATTTTATTTTTTTTTCCTTATGTGCAAATGAAAGGTAATGCAAGTATTAAATATGTATAACGTAATTTTTTTAGAGGTGATGCATAACAATCATTTCGTCAAAAACAAATTAACAATTATAGCTAAAAATAGTACGTACGTGGTATTAAGTTTTATGCTTCCTGTTTTTACCACATGAAATAATATAAGGCACAAAGTTCTTATAAGTTTTATGGTTTCCGTTAAATAATCTATTTTTTTAAAAGTTTAAACTTGATCTTGTTACTAAACTAGCTGAAGCGAGTTGGGTCTTAAATATGTTAAGTCATTGGTTTCTTCGGACCATCTGACATATTTCTATCCCTATTTTCAATTCCAGAAAATTTTATCGCATTTAAAGAACAGAGAGGCTCGAGTGAAGATGTTATCTGTATCTTCAAGTTTTGATAGAAAAAAGAGAAAACCTCTTAAAAGTACTTGACAAAAAAAAAACTAACAATTAAACATAATCATTGAAACACATACAAGGCACAGTATTATGTAGTTTATAACGCTAATCAGGGTGCTTATGTACAAAAAACTGAATTAAATTAGTAATTACATACAACATATATGCACGTTTTTCAAGCATTGAAAATAATCAAGAACAACAGACCAACAACAAACAAGAACTAACATCATATGCTATGAGAAATACCTGGAGCTGGAGCCATTGCTAATGATGAACTCTCGTCGGCTTTAGGTCTTCACGATACGAGATTATACTTTTTTTCACAAGATATGAGATTATACTTATGTCATATGATGCAATGAAAATTGTATCCTATCATTAAATAAATAGTTGAAATCCGTTCATATATTTGGCCCATATCAATTAAATATTCTATCAATTAATTATTTCACTATGGATCAATAATTAGAGTTTTGCCCACAAAAAGTAAAATAAATAGTTTTTTTTTTAGGGAGAAATTAAATAGTTTTTTTTTTGAGCAAGAAATTAAATAGTTAGAGAGCTATCAATTAATATATATTTTTATAATTATTTTTTCACTTAAGATTTGATAGAATTATAAGCAATATTCACTATATTTTTTTTACAAATAATCAACAAGAATATTCCAATATAATATATAACTCCTACGATTATCCTTCAAAAAAAATCCTATGATTTCTTTTATTTTTATTTTTAAGTTTGATTAACATGTGTAGAGTTGATGTTAAAAAATATTAATATTTATATAATTTTTTGGGTGTGAACATATCAATTAAATATTCAATTGATTAATTATTTCACAATGGATCAATAATTTTTTTCCCCAAAAAAGTAAAATAAACAGTTAGAGCTATCAATTAATATATATTTTTAGAATTATTTTTTCACTTAAGATTTGATACAATTATAAGCAATATTCACTATACACTAGTTTTTTTGACAAATAATCAACAAAAATATTCCAATATAATATATAACTCCTACGATTTTCCTTCAAAAAATAAAATCCTACAATTTCTTTTATTTTTAAGTTTTATTTTTTTTATGTCTTAATTTTTATTAACATGTGTAGAATTAATGTTAAAAAATATTAACATTTATATAATTTTTTGTGTGTGAACCAAGATTGGAGAGGCTGATTTCTAGAACCGGGTAGAACCGCAGTGAGTGACAAAACTTCTCCTCAAGACATTGTTGCATTTTCGAATTCAAATTCAAGGCATTTGATTAAATTTCCAAGTGCTATTGGTTAAATTTCCAGATATCAATATATATATCAAAGGCAATCATCTCTAAGGTATCATATTCAAACTTCTCAACCACATTTTTACTCTTTTCTACAATATCTGCAATTAAAAGGTTAAGGAGCAGACATTTTTTGTCTTTTCGAAAAACAGATAATATCATTCATATACATAATACAGGATGAGGAAATAAAATCAGAGGACAGAGAGTGATGAAATCAACAAAAGGATAAAGTTATGATTTATGCTCCAATTTGTAGAAGAAATGCAAAAACCTAAAACTTTCATAAGTTTATAAAGATGTAAGTTTACTATGTAATTGAGAAGAAACACTAACATGATTGAGGCCATAATATAACACTACATGTATGTGGAAGATCTACAATCTTATATTCAAGTGTTGCAATGCACTTGCTGTGTTGTCGGCTTTTCTAGCTCATTTATCAGTAAATTCTTCCTTTGCTCTTGGACATAAATCCTTTGCTGCTCATTGCTAAGGGCCGTGTTGATGCATTAAGGACGACAAGATACTTCAATGCCAAGAAGTTTAAAATCCGAAAAGAGCAAGCAATTGAAAAGCTGAAAACAAATAAAGACTTATCTAATTCTAAATTAAAAAAACTTGGTCCACTACATTTATACTGATCCATATTGTTCAAGTTTTGAAGCTGTTAACAAAAGCTTGTTGCGACTCAAAGATGGACATCAACACCAACATTAAACTCCCAACATCTCAGCGAATATAAAAACACTAATTCAAAGGGATCCAATCCAATAATCTATCTATTTTAAGAATTTTACAAGTCTATTGCATGGACCTTTACTAATTCCTCATTAAAAGCTCCGTTTGGATAAACAGATTATGAACACCTTATCATGGTAAGCGTTTAGACATATATAATTTAAACTCAAAAAAGTGTAATTTAAACTCAACTTCTCAAGCCAAATGAGAGACTTAATGATTATTTGAATCCAACTCAAATCCCCAATAAGCTCAAATAGTAGTGTAAATCGAATGTCTATCCTTCAAATACATTCAATAGATGGGTCACGATAAAATTTGGCTATCAAAAAAGTGAAACATCCTAACTTTTGTGTCTACAAATGTGAATTGTATTTATATGTATTTATTGTATATAATCTATGCATACGATTATGTTTGAAGGTTCAATAATCTTTAGAATTTGTCAATTAAGCAAAAATATGGTACTTAACAGATTAGTACGTTTATGTTTGGTTGTTCATCCGTGTTCCTTAAAATCAAGGTAGAAAACTACGGCAAAGTCTATGGTATCACGGTATGTATATTCCTTAAAATCAAGGTAGAAAACTATGGCAAAATCTATGGTATCATGGTATGTATGTCCACTGTGGTTTTTCAAAAGCTACACTTTGTAGCTTCTACAAAATCACGGTGGGTCAATGTTCAAACATACGCAGAGTAGAAGTTACACATTGTAGCTTGTGGAAATCATGGCTAAAGGCAAACATATGCTGCATAGCCCACTATATCAATTAATCGCATCAAAATTGATTGCTTAATTGTTACATTGATTAGGCATGTAGTTTAGTCAACTAAAATGCACTAAAAATCCCTTCTTCGCGAGACAACTAATCTTCATTGATATAAATATTAGGGTTAATATGTCTTTACCCCTTCTAATTTAGGCGAGTTTCGGTTTACCCCCTGTAATTTAGGCGAGTTTCGGTTTACCCCCTTGTAAAAAAAAAAGTTTAGATTTCAACCTTGTAATTTGAAGATTCTTTTGAAATAGACCCTGTAATTTGAAGATTCTTTCGTTTTAGACCCTGAGGTCATCTGACTGTGCAAACAAGATGACGTGGCACGCTGAGTCAGCATTTTTTGATGATGTGGCGCGCTGACTGTATAATTAATTTTGTTTTTTTTAATATTTATATTAATTTAAAAATAAAAAAACTGAAAATTAATTTTAAAAATAAAAAAAAACAGATTATTTTTTTCAAAATTAAAAAAAAAATCAGATTTTTTTTTTCAAAAATTTTATTCCAGAATTTTTATAAAATCTTTTTCGAAATTAAAATATTAGAAAAAAATAATTATTTTTTACGAAAATGAAAAATTCTGGAACTTAATGTATTTCAAAATTTTCGAAAATAATTAGAAAATATAATTCAAAAAAGTTCAGATTTTTCTTTCGAAATTAAAAGGTTTGATTCTCATTTTTATACAAAAAAATAAAAAATTTGGAAAATATTTTTCGTAGTAAAAAAATTCCTGAATTTTTTTAAAAAATATTTTTTCGTAAAATAAAAATACATGATTTTTTTCTTATTATTTTTACAATTTTTTTATTTTCCTGAATTTTTCTTTAACAAATTTGTTTTTCTTAAATTTTGTGTTTTTTTTAGAAAATTCGGTTTTTTTTCAAAAATATATGTTTTTTACGATTTTTTTATTTCAAAAATTAATTTTCAGATTTTTTAAATTATTTTTTATTTTTAAATTAATATAAATTTTTTTTTATTTTAAAAAAATAGGCAAGATGCCACGTGTGCCCTGAAAAAAGTAAAAAACAAAATTAATTATACAGTCAGCGTGTCACATAATCAGATATGCACAGTCAACACACCACGTCAGTATTTTGTCCAGTCAGATGACCTCAGGGTCTAAAACGAAAGAATCTTAAATTACAGGGTTGAAATCTAAACTTTTTTTTTACCGGGGGTAAATCGGAACTCACCCAAATTACAAGGAGGTAAAGATATATTAACTCTAAATATCACAATCAAAGCTTAATTGAATAAGTTGCGCATTCTAACATAAAATTAACAAGTAAAAAAAAGACTTAAATATGTTTTTCGTCCCTGTAATTTAGGTGTATTTTGGTTTTCGTCCCTGCAAAAAAAAATTAAAAACATCTCTGCATATTTTTTCTTATTTTAAAAAGTCTCTGGCCCCACCAAAACGCTGAAGTGATATGGTTTTGGCCACGTGGCAGTTGCTGATTGCGCAAATTTTGACACATGGCGCTGACGTGGCATGCCACATAATATTAAATTTTAAAAATAATTTTTCGAAATTAAAAAATTATAAAAAATTTCCGATTATATAATTTTAAAAAATTTAATAGTTTTAAATATGAAAAAAATGGAAAATTATATAATTTTTTAAAATCTAAATATAATTTTAAAAAATGAATTTTTTTTTCGAAAAGTTATTTTCAGAATATATAATATAATATTCAAAAAAGTTAATTTTATTTTGAAAATTAAACAAAATAAAAAATCAGAAAATTATTTAAATATTTATCAATTTTAAAAATTTAATATTATGTGGCATGCCACGTCAGCGCCACATGGCAAAAGTTACACAGTCAACAACTGCCACGTGGCAAACCGATGCCAAATCAGCTGAATAGTGGGGTCAGGGACCTTTTTAAAACAAATTTTTTTTTTTGCAGGGACGAAAACTAAAACACGCCCAAATTACAGGGACAAAAATCATATTTATGCCTAACAAGGAAACAAAATCAAATGACTGTTCCGGTCACTCCTTTCTAAACCAAATTTCACTACGTGCACCTTTTAAATTAGGGAAATGTTAATAAGTGCCCCTGGAACACTCTTTAAGATCTTTAAAATGTAATTTTTTTGTAAACAATGCATTGGAAATTGAAACATTTGACTTTTTTTATGAAATAAAATTTCTCCTTTTGGAATGCTTAAAGAGTCGTCAACAACATTTAAATTAAAGTGAGGGACGAACTTACTGTTTTTAGATAAAGACATGCAACAATCTTGAATCAACCATATCTTAAGCTACCATGTTCAAATTTAAGAGATGGGAAATTAAGAAGAAATTTTATACTCTTTCAAAAAAAATAAAAATATTGTACTAAATTGCAAATAATCATCTAAGAACGGTAAAAAAACAGAAAAGCAATTATGACGGTCAAAGTAGAATGATATCAGAAAGAAAATAAATTCAGCAGAACACTAACATATGATTAAAGGAACAAGTACTAACATCAACACGCAGAGTTGTAGATAAATTAGCACACTATAGGAAACACCAGACCGAAATACCTGAGTAATGCGAGAAAATCAATAAAAATTTGATAGGGAAAAAACAGTAAAAAGGTGGTTTCAGTGCATTTAGCAACGAAGAGCCAGCAGCCACGAGGTACTTCATATTTAACACGAAAATAACAACTTTTCTATGTTGATTTCAGTATAAAATTTTCACGCATTGTACAAGCTACATAGAAACTTCTACTTGCATGGACAGACAAAGCTCTCTCCAAATTAATGTTTGTTAGAAAATGGAAGCAGATTTCAGCCAAGAAGTAAAGAGTGTAGACAATCTGTTCATACACGGTTCAAACTTAATTCTCCTGAAACTGATGACCACAGCGGGTGCATGTGTAGAAAGTAGTTTGCCCTTCATCAGCCGACCTCATCTGAAATTAGGAAGGTTTAGATACATAAATTTTGAATCCTAAATAGGCTTCAAATTAAATTGGCAAAGCTTCATTGTGAAGTCTAGTAATACCTGTCTGGTATAAAAGGCAGCTTCACCATGACCACATTTTTCACATGTTTTGTTGACCTGTAAAGAAACATAATATTAGAACATGTAAGCATCTGCTTAAAGATCATGCCATTAAATATATATTGCAGGATGCATTACCTTAGACAATTGCACCTTCTGTTCCTCGATTAAATCAATTCCAAGTTCTCTTCTGATATCCTACCAACCACAAAGTAGACAAGGATAATTTGCCAATAATCAATAGATATATTAGTATGTGAATATATACGTGCTTAAAATCACATCACAATTTTTTCTATATTGAGATCAAATCTTAAACCTAGGTTGATATTTCAAAAAGCTTAATTATTTGCTCATACTTCAAAAACAGAGATCTTTTCATCATATATCCCACCAAAAGTCAAAGACAAAGCAAATCAAGGTAACGTTTACTTGCATGTACCAAAAAATACAGTTTATCATAGATCTGTAAATTATATGTGCCTATGTCATAGTGGAGGTGGATATAATCAATTTCATCTAAATACACTGGCATTGAACATAGATGATATATGATACGAGGGGTATTGTGACTTTGTTCTAGAAGGGCTAGTCTCAAGAAAATAGAGAAGGAAGTTTAGAGAAATTTTTCGCTGCTATTTTCATTCATCAATATATTGATGATTCTGTTGCCTGTGTTTTTGAAGCATCGTTTGCCCAATGCACATATCAGTAGACCCTATATCTAAACACAAAGTCACTCAACCGTAAGAACTATAAGCCTAAGCGGCATAACATAGTGATATAATCATATCACATGTTAGGAGATGGAAATAACATGTTTAAGCTGATCAATAAAAAAAAATATAGCATACCTCAGCAGAAATTGTGTAACTTATTTCCTTTCCTTTAATATCTGAAAATTACAAGGACATTCAGTTAGGACGCATAATGGGACTCCTAAACAGACAGTATACTAGTTCGTTAGAGCACAATACGAACTTATTCACAGCAAATTATACCTAAATATGCAAGGACAGTAATAGTCTAACAGACGTGTACCACTACACCCAAGGAGTATCTAGCAGTAGATAGATAAATACATAAAATTAGATCTGATGTATATCATTAGCATAAAAACATCAGACAGATACTTTGTAAAACCATAAGCTTATAGCTTAATTTTACCAAACACAACCTATGTAGCATAAACAATTTTTGCATCTTGCTCTATCAAAATCAGAATACTGTTGTGTTTCATTTCCATTAGTTATTTGATCACCTACACACCAAATCTTCTTTTCACGTAAGTTGTATAAGTATAACACCATTTAAGCAATGGTCTTAATAAGATAGAAACATGTAACAATCAAATCAAAGAAAAAACAAACACACTGATAGATTATTTTGAAGAGGATAAAAAAAAGGGAGGTGTACCCTTTATGTTACACTTGGTTTTGCACAAGGGGCATATTGCGTATTCGGTTGAGGGAACTGTGAGCATTGTCCCACACAAGTGACAGAACAAAAAATCGCGACCACGTGAATACATTTGCACTGCAAAAAAGAAAAAAGAAAAAACAAGTGAGCAAGGTTTCAAGAACCGGTCTCAACATAAAAACCCTAAAATCAGAAATCAACACATACCCAACAACAACAACAACAACAACAAAATCAAACCAGAATTGAAGGGGAGAGGGAGACCAGAGTCTAGAAATGAACTTACAAACAAGAAGTGGCAGAGATCAGGACTTGAATGAAAGGGACTGGATATCGCAAATTGGCACGGCGTAAAGCAAGATTGAGTTCACACTGTCGTCGAGGCTGCAAGTGCACGAGGATAATCCTGGAATTTTCATCTAAAGTGAAGGGCATTATAGTAATTTTTAAATTACAGGAAAAAATTATGGCATAATAGTTATTTTAGCAATGCTAACAATACTCTCTTTTGAGCACTCTCTCTAGCACTCACTCTTTTATTGGGTAAAATCATTGTATGTCCCACCACCATATATGTGAGTTCCATTTCCAAAGTGTAGGTCCCGCATTGATTTCACCTAATAAAAGAGTGAGTGCTAGAGAGAGTGCTCAAAAGAGAGTGTTTGATCAAGTACTTACATTCATTGATTTCATCATGAATGTAACAAGTAACCACAATGTATTGAAATTTCAAAATATTCAAAATAGTATTTGATTGTACACTTTGTTAGTCAAAATAGTCTCCGGTATTAAAATGCTCATTAATATTGTCATATCAATTCTTCAATATATTTATTTATTGTCATATGAGTACTTACTTATTGTCATTTCAATCCCTATATGAAAAGGGTTATGGAGAGATTATTTTATCGTTGAAGACTATTTTGACTAACACAATACACAATCAGATGTGACTATTCATTACACATTCAGTAGACTAAAACGACTTTTACCCAAAAAGTAATAAAGACGAGGTTGTGGCCCGCGACTTTCCCCTCTCTATACATTGCTCTGCTACTGAGCGCATAGAGATGGAGTCTTACCGCCGCCGGAGAGAGAGGAGGCTTTGTCCACATTCTAAATTTGCTTAAAAAAATGTATAATAAAAAGCATATGCAATGAATATTATGAACATCTTCTCTAATATTCAAGAAATAGATCCTAAATAAAATTATGAGATACATATAGATTTCACTCGTCCTTAAAAAAAAATTATTTCACTCGGTTAAATGATAGATGTTGGTCCTCATAAGCTTAATTCAGTTGATATGGATAATGCATAAAATATGCAAAGCTCAGGGATCGAACCGGCCACCACCAAAACAATGGTGGATGTTGGAATGTAGATCGAAAAAAAGTGTTGTTACCACTCATAGTTTTTTTTAAAAGATTTTATAATTTTTGTATTTATGGCTAGTAAAATTTAAAAATATTTAACTATTGAATTGGTAAAAAAATCAATATCTATAAATATTTATGACTTAAAAAAGTTTTTATTACAATAAATATCTCAAATTTTGGTCCTTCAAATGTTTTTGGCCATAATGTTTCGTCCATATTTTTAATTCTTCATATCTTTGAATGAACTTTTACGTAGATGTTAAAAATATTTTAGTGTACTCTTCATATCTTTGAATGAATTTTTACGTAGATGTTAAGAATATTATTAAAATCTCTCACAAAAAAATTAGATAATTTTAACAAAAATAAATTAAATATTCTAACATAAAAATTCATATTTAATTCATCCTTTGCTAAAAAAATTAAAAATTTTCAAGAAAAATTTCTATAATATATTAAACATGAATGTGAAAAATAATTCAAAATTTTAAACAATACACATAAGCTTGTTTAAAAGTAGAAATCAAAAGTTGAGACGGCAAATATTTATGGAACCAAAACTTGTAAAATTTATAAAAAGAACTGGAAATAAAATTTAAAATATTTATGGAGACCAAAAGCTAATTTAACTCTAGAATTATTAGCCTGAGTAATTCTATCAACGCTTTTTTTTTTAAAGAAATTCTATCAACACTACTGTTTTTTACATTTTTATTATATTTTTTTTGGTGGAATGTTTTTTATATTTATTTTATTTTATTATACAACAAGTAGATGGTTTTATTTCAGTTGAGCGCGCATGGTTTCAAAGTCATCGCAATCTCTCTCAGTGTTTGCCTAACGAATAATATAGTTAGGCTGAGTTGTGGCCATCGCATATTTGGAGTATTTAAATGGAAAAGTTTCTGGTACATACATAAATTCTTCTCACACACCAATATAAAATTGTCATGTGAGTTGACTAAAGTAAACGAATGAATGCATGACATCAATAACAAATTCGTTTTTTTATTTCGCCAAAACATTACGTTATTTTTATAACTATACATCTTATTTTTATTTTCTTTTGCTAAGGAATACAATTTAGAAGCATTTTGTGGAACAATAAAGGGAAAAGAACTAACGAGGGGTGCCTCTTTTTTCATGGGGGGACTGAAGAAGCATCTCCACTACCTGACTCATGGATGGTCTTTCATTCATGTCATCTTTCACACACATCAAAGCCACTTTAACCAAATTCTCAACCTGATTAACATCATATTTTCCTTCCAAATTACCATCAACAATCTCTTCAATCCAAAACATAGTCGTTGGTGCACTTTTCACCTTTTCCATCACCCAACTCACCATTCGATGATGATGCTCTATACCTCCACTATTATCAACAACACTATGAATTTCCATTGGACTTTTTCCACTCACCATTTCAAGCAAAACAATCCCATAACTATAAACATCAACTTTAGAAGTAATACGAAGATTATAAACCCATTCAGGTGCCATATAACCTCTTGTCCCTCTTATTCTTGAAAAAGCAGAACTATCACGTTCATCTCTATTCAGTAGTTTTGATAAACCAAAATCAGCAACCTTTGGTTGAAAATTTGTGTCAAGTAAAATATTTTGAGGCTTCACATCACAATGTAAAACCCATTCCAAACACTCTTCATGTAAATAAGCCAAACCTTTAGCTGTTCCAACAGCTACATTAAATCTTTTGTTCCAATCAAGTGAATTAGAACATAGATTCTCTGCTAAAGAACCATGTTCCATATACTCATACACCAAAAGCCTATGTTTCCCTTCAACACAATATCCCCACATATCAATTAAATTCATATGGTTCAACATACCAATTGTGCTTATTTCAGCTAGAAATTCAGCTTCTCCTTGATGAGCTTCATTTAAGCATTTAACAGCAGCTACACGATCATCATCGAGTGTACCTTTGCAAACAATCCCTCCTCCTCCTCGACCGATCTCTTTGCTAAACCCTCTTGTCGCGGTTTTGAGTTCTGAATACGAAAATCTTTGAAATCCTGTTGCTGAAAGAAGGTGTCTTTGTACTTGATCAACATCATCATGGTTCTTATTGGTTCTAAACAAAAAGAACCATACAAATAAAATTATGGAAAACTCAAACACCCCTATCCCTAATGATAACCAAGTCAAGAAATTTAACAAGGAGTTTTTACTTGGTTTTTCATAGAATCTATTCAAGGGTTGAAACAAAGCAATGGAACAGTTCAAAGGTGAATGTTTAAAAGGCATGGTGGAAGATAACAGAGTTTTTTTCGGCAATTTCAAGTAAATATCTCCATCAATATTGTGAGAATCTCTTCCATTGGCCAACAACGTCTTAGGAAAACAATCATATGTAGCAACACGATTGAATTTGAATTGAACAGCTTTGCATTTCTCACAAAGATCCAAACACAATTTTTGACATTGCTTCAAGCTTGTAACTTGTACTACAGACAAATCATAGCCATACAACTCCATGTTTTGAAGATGAAGAAAACCGAAATCCTCAACGCGAGCACTGTGGCAAGAAAGATCAGCCGGTTTAAACTCAGGCTCACACCCTTGTGTCCAATCATTACGATTCTTCAACTTGTAACCTTTCAAACAATAACATGTTCTTCCATTAACAGGATCGTAACTACACATGCTATTTTCTCCACAAATACCATGAACCTCACATGGTTCATGAATAGCTTGCCATGAAACTTCCCATGTCTTAGTTTTTTCATTGAAGCTATAAACACGTGGGTTACCATCATGATCCATTTTGAGTAATCTATGAAGTTTCTTTGGATAATCAATGGTGAGAAAATGGTATGTATCAGAGGACATGAAATGGCCAAACGAATCGAGTAGCGCAGTTTTAGTAACATTATAAGTTGATCTTCCTGCATCAACAGGTGATAGCCAAGGTGATGGCCAATAGACACTAGATAACAAAGGACCTTTGAATAGAAGACGAAGAGCATTGTCGTTGTCGAAATAAAACTTATAGAAACCAGAGGAATAGTTTGTTTCACTTTTGGATGAAACTAAGCTTGCTTTCTCATTAATTTCTTGGCCAGGAAGAAGAGTATCTGTTGGAAAATCAAAGCTTTGCCAAATGATACTAATGTTACCGTTGGTCGTGGTGAGAACAAGGTTGCCATTGTTTTGAAGCTTGAGCTGTAATGGAAAAGGAGAAAAGGATGAAGTGGACCAAATTGGTGTTCTTTTTCTGTCTGCGTCGGTTAAAATGAGATTACCGTTTTTGAAAAGTGAGAGTTTTGAGTGTTTGCCGTTAACAGGTTGGTCTCTGTTAGCCATCCAAACAATGGTGGGTTGTTTGGATTTTGTGAAGTAGACGGCGAAACAAAAGGCGTTATCTCCGACGGGGAGGAAACCGGCGGAGAAATCCCCGTTGGATGAAATGAGGGTGTCATTTGATTTTTCAACTGAAAGAGATGAGCCTTGCGGGAGGATGTTTGTTGTTGATTGTAATGAAATTGTTTTGGTGAATAAGAGAAAGAGGAGGAGGAGAAAGACTTGGATTTGCATTGTTAGAAGATAGAGCAAATTCAATGAATTAATGGAGGGGATGATGGATGGTTTTGTAGTTTAGTTTAGTTTGATTTCAACTTTGCACCAATCATAAAGATATTTGTAATATTGGAAAAAGTTTCTATAATTTAATTTAAAATTTCAACTTGATATTTTTTCTTTTTTCTAGCATCAATTATTCATTTTTAATATTAAATCAGTCCATCTATGTTTAAATTTTTTAATAATGTTAGACCGAATTTCATTTTTTTTGGGTACAAACCAAATTTCTTTTTTTTTACTCATGTATATTACTAAAAGTCTTAATTAGATATTAAAAAAAGTAAATTAAATATCAAATAACATCAAAGTTATATCACAACGACTCTTACATAGAAGTTGTTTTGGCGAATAAGAGAAAGAGGGGGATGTTAGGACTTAAGCCCATGAAGAGAGCCCAACCCAAAAGACTAGTTCAATAGATGGAAGAACCTCATAGCTTAAGTATCACATCAAACACTTTGATCTTGGGGCTTCTAACATTGCATTTTTGCATTGTTAGAAGATAGAGCAAATTCAATGAATTAATGGTGGCCATGTTGATTTGGTTTTGTAGTATAGTTTTATTTCAACTTTGCACCAATAATAAATATTAATATTTTGTGCCAAAAAAATATATATAAATATTTGTAATATCTTTGCTGGCAAAAGTTCCTATAATTTAATTTTTAGCATCAATTAATTATTTGTTTTGGGTACAAACCAATTATCGTTTTTTATTCATGTATATTACTTAACAATCTGGTATGCAATAAATTTGAGAATAGCATTGTATATGTCCGCTTTCGCAAGCTGATGAGCAACCATATTGAACTCTCAGACAACTCTACAATTAGCTAAGATGGAGCCTAGCTCCGTGTCATCTTGCACATTCTACTACTTTTTTTGAATCCAGGCAGAACACAACTTGATCAAAAGTCAACACTTGCAAGAACTCCATAGCTGCTAGCATGTCTCGAGCTTCGCCAATATCAACTGTCATAACTGATACATTCGCACTGTTTTAACACCTACAAACATACTGTAACATATTCCGATCCCCACATTATTGTGACGCTCAAAGAATTAGGCATTAACGTTACACTTGATGTAATTTGGGAGAGGACGTTGCAGATGCAATCTGTCCTGCAGGTTCAGGTTCAGCCCTTGGTTCCAATTCCAACTGTCGCACGTTTTCCCACTCTGCCAATAAACTACTCCGTCTGCAGATTCTGCTGTACCTGCTCTGTAGGCCATCGCAAATCAAGATTTCGCTATTTCTCAACACTTTTAGCATTGAAGCGTCTAATACATGAAAACTAATATGATCTTATTTTAAGTTTAATTTTATCTAAAATTGTGATTTTGTTGTTGTCAACTAGAGTCTAATTGTAGTACCGGTGAAATATTATATATGGACTATGGTATATTATTGAATGATGGTATACAAATTTCTAATAAAATTGGACTAAAAATGAAAGTTGATTCAATGTCGTAAATATTTTTTAAAATAAATGACTACTAAAAAATTCTGATATAGTTTTGTTTTGCATATCTTTGTTCAATCATGTAGTATTTATAAATTATAAGTGGCTCCAATTGTGATAAGAATCGATGGCCGGCTGCAATGCAAGACCGAGACGCATGTGGAAGAATAATGAGAAAAACTATCAACTTGCCATTGTGTCTTACGTCTTAGTTTGATTCTTTGACTAATGCAATATCTTTTTGTTTTTACTTATAACAACTTGTTTTCCATGAATTTTCTCTTAAATTATTAAATTCAATCAATTCTATAACCATACACATCCTACACGCTGGAAAAATCATATGATATACATAATACTATATATAGAATATGAGTTGACTAGTTTCGTAAGAGCTAATTGAACTACTACCTGTTTTCTCTGCCCTCGTTTTTTGGTCTATGGGTGACACATTTTCATGTTGGCCAGTACAAAGAATTTAGAGATTTACTTTTCCCATTCGACTGCTTTCTCGCGCGTCCTGCAAAAATTCTAATAATACCTTTGGTCCGGATTTTGTTTTCCGAACCAGATTGTTAGAGTTTCCGGAAATTAAAATCCGGATACATACGATATGAAATTTTGTGTCTTTCTTTGATGTCAAGGGTCTATGTTGACCGTTATACGACCCCCGCATAAGCTGCAATGCAATTGCAGGAGTCGTATGAACGGTCAACAATGACCATGACACCACATACACACCTAAAAGCTACCTAAATAACTAAATTTTTTTGATAAAAATGTATGAAAGGAGGTAAAGAAGAATGAAGGAAAATGTTGAAGATCTAAGCCTTTTTATAGCCTTAAATCAGTCATAGGTCTTAATTATAGGCAAATAAAATGTGTTCCACATTCAAAACCGTCAAAAAATGCATTTAAAAAATTACAGGCCAAACCTTTGGTGAAACGTCACCTGCCAAAATGTTACTGAGGGGTTCCGGATTTTATATTCCGGAATGCATGAAGTGTTTCCGAATTACAAAGTCCGAACCGCATCAGACCCTTTATTTGGATTGTTTTCGTTGTGAATGCCTTGAAAAAAATAGAACAAAGGTACATAACATAAATAGAAGCAACATAAGACAAATAAACAGTTAAAAAAACCATAATAACAAAAATGATGAATCTTTTGGGAAGGTGTTTCAAGAGGATTTCTTTGAGTTAGATCATGTTGCCTTGCCAAATGACATATTCATCTGGCAGACAACAAGATCTAACTCATAACAACCTCTTGATATTTTTGAGTTATCTATCTATCAAGGAGTATGTATATATTTTTGAAAGCATGTTGAGGATCTTCACCATGCTGGCACATAGAGAGCAATCTATTTTGCTGCAGCATGAAAAAGATCATCGACACAATGACAAAAAATTTCATGGTTTTCTTTGGTGTGTTTGCGTGTTTTGATGGTATTGAAGCTGAAAACCGGAGAACACTTATTTATAGAGGTCCTTGGATGTTGTGGACCACATAAACTCTTGGTGCAATGTGGTCCATACAAAAGGATCATATGTTGAGGTGTTCCAGATTTAGTAATCTGTAATACACTTGTGTCCTTTGTGATTCCGGATTTCATAATTCAGAATGCATATCTTATTTTATCGATTAGATGAACATCTTTGACGTAAATTAAAACATAACGAAAGTTTAAATAATATATATATTATTCAAAACATAATGCAACAACTTAATTCAACAACACACAACTAACACGCAATTAAAACAACATAATATACGCGATTAATTAAAACATAGCACATTATCACGGATCATCTAAACTAACTTCTTCCTCTGGTCCCTCCAGCAGAGCCCTGATCTCTTCGTAGTTCTTGGGCCGGTTCAAACTTTTTAGAATTTGTTCAACAGATCTAACCAACGAAGCATTCAACTCGATCGGTCCTCTAGTACTGTGCTGACCAAAGACAGAGAACATGGTTCTCACGTCGTCGTCGTTTGTGAGTTTCATCCAGCTGAATCGAAGAGATCCTGCAGAGTCGGACAATGGACATCGATATTCAACACCGACCACCCTCCTTGTGTCTCTGTGGTTGAGTTGACGGTTGATTTGATTCAGCTCATCCTTCAGTCCGGAGAAGGTGACATCGTTGCGAATCCTAAACAGATGGGGTGGTGTTCCATCGTTGTAGTAGACTGCTGCTAGCTTGGTGTTCAGATCAAAGCAAGGGAATTCCATGATTTTTTTTTAGGTGTAGGTTACTTGTAATGACAACAAGGACCCCTATTTATTGAGTTATCTGGACGTTCTGGACCACATAAACTCTTGGTGCAATGTGGGTCACACAAAAAAATCAAATGTTGAAGCTTTCCAGATTTCAAAATCCGAACTATCCATCACCCTACACGAAGAGCAAAGTTTCCCTTTATTTCACACCATGATCGTATTTTTCCGGAATATAAAATCCAGAATCTATGTGTAATCCGGATTACATTTTCCGGATTGCACCAGAAGCTTTTGGCCGGTGGTCTACACCACAAAGAAAACGTTTTTCAAACATTTTAGGCGGTGGTCAAGTTGAAAAACGTGTGTTTTACACGTTTTTTGACTGTAATTATGACTTCCCACACGTTTTTTAACCCTCCCTCCCCTATAAATAGACTTCATTTTCTCAAAAATAGTCAAACCTTCTTCTTTCTCCTCTTCTACAACGATGTGTTTCCATCGTTGGCCTTTCATTGAAAGAGGCTTCTTTGGAAATCAATCTGGGGTCATACGATCGATCAACAGGGAAGGGGTCAGTCTGGGCATGAGGTTGGTCTGTCTGGGAGTAAGTTTGACCATCATGGTCTCTTGCTCCCTAGAGGCCCCTGTGCCCCCTTTGTTTCCCCTCCAACAGCAAAGCTACTGGTATGTCCCCCCCTTCCTCTCCACTAATTGCTGGAGCCAATGGTATAGCTTACCCTCCCCCCTTAGAAATAGTTTTAAGTTCTTATGTAAAAAGCTTCAACATTTGTAATGTATTATTCATATATTAATAAAATGACTTCTTTTTATTTTTGTGTTCTTTTTATTTCTGTTTTATATTTCTATTTGCAGCTATTTTACGAATTTGACAGCTTAAAATGAAAAAAATTCTGGAAAATGATCGTTCCGGATTTTAAAATCCGAACAAATCTGAAAGACATTAACAATTCATTCTGGAAAACTAAATCCGAACCATAGGTAAAAGTGGAAAAAATAGAGCGCACGAGAAAAGATATAGAGTGAGAAACGTAAACTCAAGAATTTATAAATGAATATGAGTTAGTTGGTAAATATTTTATTGTAGAAAGTATCGAGCATCCTCATTAATTATACATTAATTAGTGACTAATACATGGCGTGCGTTTTTTCTGTTCAACCAAATACTGCCTGCTAGTGTCCCCTTGGTCAAAAATCATGCAGGTTGTACAACCTCGATGATGTCAGGTGGTGGCTAAAGTAACTACAATTTCCAAATAAACTTATAAAAGAATACGAGGTCAGGATCATCGATGCATGCATTCAAACAAGTCAATTACAGGGAGCAAAACTAAATATAGGAGTATTTCACTTCATTGTAATAATTTCATGTTTCTAGATTGGTTAGTATTATTTTGTATTGTAATTGTATTGAAGTCCAATATTGTCATGATTTCCGGACTGTTGGATGCATATATGTGTTTAAACACTCTCATCTAATGGATTAGTTTTTGGAGCAAAATCCAAACCCACTTAACATGGCACGATCAGAACCAGATTAAGGATGTGTAACTATTGAAATTGTATTAAAGTTCCGCATTGTCAAAGTTCACGTGTTGTTGAATGCATACATACATGTGTGTTGACACTCTTATCTTTTGAGTTAATTAATTTTTAAGAATGAAATCCAAATTTATTAAAGGATCTTGTTATTGGATTGAAAACTACTACAAACCCTAGCTTAGCGGCTTCACAACAAACTCTTTTTGTTCATGTCGAATCTCGAACCAAACACCACAATTGTTGAAGAATGTTCTTATTATCAAATGACCTTCGGAAAACAAACGCTTCACTACAAACTCGGTCTAACAAGTTATCTCGAGAGGTAAATTTTTAGTCAGTTGTAAAAATAAAAAATAAAATCATACCTACTGAATAGACCGTGATCTAGACACGCTTTTTTATCACACCAGATTTATCATTTTGGACACTTTCCAACAACGATAAGGAATTTAGAGTTACATTACATTTGTTGTCATAAAAAAAATAGTGTTTATAGAGCCAATGGATGATAAGATTATGTTTAGGAGTGTTTTTTAGTCAGGAGTGTTGGAGAAGTTTGTGTTTTAAGATCCTAATCAAATTATATATACATGCTACTGGATCCCGACAATCCTGACGAATCTCTTTCGAAAGGGTGAATTTGATAAATGCTAAAATGGAAACTAGAAGGAGACTTGTAACGAATTGCGAAACTTTCATAATCCAACTTAACCATTTGGATTTCATTCAACCTTGATTTGAAGTACTAGATGTGGGACTTATTACAAAATATTATTTAGTATAATGAGGAATGCTAGCGACACTCACTTTTGAACACTCTCTCTAATACTTACTCTTTTATTGGTTTAAATCATTGTGAGTGTATACTTTGGAAATAGAACTCACACAAAGTGGTGGGACATGCATGAATTTCATCCAATGAAAGAGTGAGTGTTAGAGAGAGTGTTCAAAAGAGAGTGTAGCTAGCATTTCTCTTAGTATAATAACTGAAGATTCAAGTTCTCTAAATGAGTAATATCAATTGTTAATTTAAAAATTAAATGTATGCATTATAGATATATCATAACAAACCATGAATTTGTTACAATAGCAACTCTTAATTATCTCACTTTACATTTTACTCACTTTAGAAGATCTAAAACCAATAACCGGAATATGTGAATGTTAAAACTTCTTAAGTAAGTTCACACCGTGTTTTGTTAAATCAACAGCTTATAAAAGACCACATCAAAGGCTTCACCAAATCAACAAGAGGACCTTTAAGCCTATTTTGATTATAAAAACACTTCTTCACATTTTTTTTCATGGGAAATCAACCTATATAACATGATTAAAATTATTGTTCGACAAAGCACAATAATGCCTACCCATGACAAATCATCCAACCATGACTTACAAGGTACATGACAATAAAAAAAAACAAATAATTAGATGTTTCATTTATTATACATCCTTCCGTACTAGACAAGCTATAGTTAGAGAAGCACTTTGTTCACTTGAGAGAAAATGTTAGTTAAAGGGTGTAGGGCTCTATTAGCTAACTTTTCTTTGTTTGATGATGCGGAGGATTTTGACAATGAAATATTAATACAAGTGGCATATACTCCGGTCAAAAAAGCTCATAAGCTAATTAATCTATTAGTATAACTAATGTCTCTATGTATAGATGAATGATTAACTCGATGAACTTACAAATGAATATCCATGCATTTTAAATGAAATAACATTTCCTTTCCTTAAAAAAAAATGAAATAACATGATCGTATATCACAATACATGAAAGCTACAACTTGATAAATTTGTCACTTTTGTAATAAATAAATTCACATCTAAAGCTACAACATTTAGCTTCTATAAACTCATGTCCGCGTTTGGTATGCGCATTACCAAACACTACACAACTGACTTTCATAGTTTTTACAGGTTTTTCTTTTTATCAAAATTGATTTTACTTCTTGAATTTATTCTAGTCTGAAGACAATATATGTATCTCCTAAACGTGAATTTTATATTTAAATTTTTTGTTCAGCATATTTTCACATATCATATCCAAACATAAATTATTTTGAGTCATGCTAACAACTTACTTTCTTATTTTATATTTCAAATTAATTTTTAGCTAAAATCAATGTTCTCTATGTAGAACTAAACATTTACGGAAATACAAGTTTTTTTATTTTATTTTTAAAGTCTCATATTTGATAAGATATGACTTGGCAATATGTTTATAACCAGAGTTGTTCATAGAGTTTTAGGAGCCTTAGCTGAAATATGAGAAAAGGGCTCCTTACATAACACATCATAAAATTTGTTAGCTCATTGTTGTGATTTTATTAACTTTTCATTTAATTTTTTTCCGCTTTCCACTACCAAATAAATGTTTTTTTAGGCAACATCTAAAAATAAATCAAATACTCTATAGACATCAAAACAAAATAAAATATCGTAGAATTATAGAACAATAGCACATGCGAAGTAGACTGAAATTTTAACACCTAAGAATAATAACACTAAAAAAGAAAAAGTATATCAACACGTAATTAACTAAATTTTAAACTTTTGGAAGCAAAATTCTCCAATGTTAAACTCATAAAAACAACAATACATGATACAAAATTCGTGTTAGACTTTTTTAGAGAAATCGTAGATACAAGAACTCTTTTGTATACTAGAAGTACATCATTCCTCTTTTTATATTCTATAAGTAATTCTAACAAGTTCATTGTGATGATACATGAATGTGGCTCGCATGATCTTGCACTATCAAATTCAACTATGCAATCATTTCAATCAATTCAAGAAAGTTGACATTACTATATTGATGTAATTTATTTTTTTGGAACCTTTGAAAGACAAGATTAAGATTAATTTCTCTAGTAGGTCCATTTTCAACTAAAATATAATTTGTTTGGTTATGAAAATTATCCAAATTTATTGGATAATAAATATCACCAATGTTTTTAATATTAATGAAGCACATTATTAGGAAGGGTCCAAATAAATATTACCAATTTCTTCGATAATAGTTTTTTGGTACATTATTAAAAACAACCAATTTGTTTTTTATAGGGAGGGTGTATATAGAAATCTTTGTGCTATACAGGGGTACATATAACAAATTGCGTCAAAAGGGCCAAAAACATTAACAGACTTCAGTCAGCCCTTCAAAATGTCAATGTATGGGGCCTTTATGTGAAATTTGCTATATATACCCTTTATAAACAAAATATTTCTATATACACCCCTTTCATAGAAAAAAATTAGGCCCTCTACTGGCAAGGGCCCTAGGCCTTCGCACCCCCGACCAATGGCCTAGGGCTGGCCTTGTTTATAATTGAGAGCAGTCATCATCGTACAAAACAATTTTGTAATATTGAGTTAGATTTAACTTAAATTCTAAGATGGTATTAGAGTTTATCTAAAATATATTTGACCATCTGCTATTAGAACTTCACTGTGAGACAACTCGGGCCACAATCCAGATATCCAATTTTATATGTCTAATACAAAAAATAAATTGTTGACACTAATTATGGACCTAAGATTATTTTAGTCAGAAAGTCTTTGTTGCCACATGTCAGTGGTCGTCATGATCTAGATCAAACTATCCATATTCAAACTTTTTATTTTTAAAATTATTATAAAATAAAAATATATATATTTGTTTCTTTAGGTCGTTTGATTAAGATCATACGACCACTGTGTCACTCTAAGAAAGTGTTCAACGCGAGGAATAAAACTTCGTTAATTTCGTTAATTTTTTTTGTCACTCCGAGAAAGAGTTCGACACGATGAATCATATTTCGTTAATTGTTAGCACGGTACGAGTTACACCTTACAAATACAAGATTTTTTAATGCACAGTATATCTTTTTGCCCTTTAAGTTTGAACAAAATATCGGGTTGGTCTTTATGTTTTTTATGTTTTCAATAGATTCTTTAAGTTTTTCTAAAGTTTCAAATAAGAAAAGTTTATTAGAGTTTTAAATATGTCTATTAAGTTGTTAATTTAATACACATATTTGAGGTTTTTTAAGTTTTAAATAGGTCCTTAAAGGGTAATAAGGGCTTGTTTAAAACTTAAAATACTTAAAAAGTAACACGTATCTTTGTCAAACTTAAAGGATAAAAAAGGTATTTTGTATTTTTTTTAATTGAAATTACAAGTTTTTTGTTTACTCGATTACTTGTCTTTAGTCTCAAGCAAACACCCTCCAATAAAATAGAAAAATGTCGTAAACCGACTATTCAACGTAACCTGATTTCTGTGGAACCAACGATGAAGTTTACCTTAATGCTAATTTTGTTTTTTGAAGAAGTTAAATTAGCCAACATATATTGACACTAAAGGAAATTGAACCTGAGACCTCAAGGAGGAGCACACTCTCAGATACCTTAATGCTAATTATTATTTGAGCCATCCTTCGTTAAAGATTTTTTTATACATACAAACGTTTAATTCAAGCATCGATGTCTTATGTGAACCAATCCCCTACTCTTTTACAAAAATGTACATATTAAAGTATAGACCAACAATATTATTCTATTTTGACAAAGAGTAGACCAAGACTTTCTTTTTCACGTGTTATTTGATTAATTTCAATTCTCTCATTCTGGAAGTTTGAACAAACCGGAGATTAAGACAGTGTGTATGAAAAGCAATTGGTAAATATTAAATATTTTTTTTATAAAGGCAAATATTAATTAAATTATACACAATGACAGGGAAGCATTTCATATAATTTATTCTCTTGTGTTTAAGGTATGGCGTATAAAATAATACAGTGTTGAAAAAGAGGTCTACCTATCTCCATCTCAAAGCCAAACCCAAACATTGTAAATGTCTTCATTTTTCTTGTTAGTTTTTCTGATCATTCAAACATGGCCAATGAAGCTAGAAGCCCAAAAAAACATATTTATATTAGCAGGACAAAGCAACATGGCTGGAAGAGGAGGAGTAGTAAACGACACGACAACCGGTGTCACAACCTGGGACGGTGTTGTTCCACCTCAATGTCAACCAAATCCATCAATTATGAAGCTCAATGCACATCTTAAGTGGGTTGAAGCACATGAACCTCTTCATGAAGACATAGATACGCTAAAGACAAATGGGATTGGACCAGGTATGGCATTTGCGAATCATGTGCTGGAAAAAAACTCGGGACTTGGTTTGGTGGGGTTGGTCCCATGTGCAATTGGTGGCACCAATATAAGTGAATGGGAAAGGGGTAAAGTGCTTTATAACCACATGATGAAGAGGGTTAAAGCATCGTTGCGTGATGATGGTAATATTAGAGCACTTCTTTGGTTTCAAGGGGAGACTGATACGGTAAGTCTAAGTGATGCACAATCATACCAAGCTAGAGTTCACAAGTTTTTCTTGGATGTTCGTCATGATTTGCAGTCTCCATTGCTTCCCATAATTCAGGTATTTTTCCAATTCAAAGCATATATAATTATTTGTTAAATTGGCGTTGTTAATAACGATTAATGAATCATTGAACTGTTAGGTTTGGGTTGGCTTTCAGTTTCACTTATTTTTAAGAAAAGGGTAGTTGGGATGCACATATATATCTATCTTAATTAGGAACCAAAAAAACTACTAGGTTCGGAAGTATCCATCCTCTACTATACTTGTAGCAAATTTTTCCAGTGTAAGTAAATAAAACAGTGTTGCCTGCTTTATGAGGTAGTATGTTGTATTTATTAGTTATTAAAAAAAAATTGTACCACCTTACTATTGAAGAGGATTCAGATGAAATAAATCTGAATTAGTAGGTAAGATGATTTATTAGGAAGAGGAATGGGATGCTCCACTCCACCAACTCATACCCTCCTCTGTAGCTTCCTCTACCTTTTATGTTAATTTATACATACTTTTTTTCTGGTAAAAGTAAAAATAGGAAGAGGAATATGGGAGTATATGTTGAATAGAATTGGAAACTAAGATGGATCCCATCCCAGCTATAACGTGATCGTTGTAAAGTATTTTAAATCTTTACTAAGAAAATACATCAATTAAAAATTACTTAGTAGACAAAAGTACATTACTTAACCAAACAAGTTTAATCTGGTACTGTCAATAAATTACTTTCATAGCTTAATAACTGTTAACTGATGTACTGTTATTACCTTGCGAATTACTTCATATAGACAACTTAAACTCAATATATATATATATTAGAGACCTCTATATATTAAGCTATAGAGACACCTTAAACTAAAATCTTAATCCAAGAGAGTAAAGTGTCTCTATCATTAACAATATTCTCTTGTATATATGCATAATGCATTGTAGTCTTATTTTTCATTTTTTGGTAATTACGTATTTTAGGTGGCTTTGGCATCAGGATCAGGCCCTTACATAGAGATAGTCAGACAAGCTCAACTGAGTATTGACCTCCTGAACTTGAAAACCGTCGATGCTAAGGGCTTGCCTCTTCAGCCCGATGAGCTTCACCTTTCGAGCCCGGCCCAGGTTGATCTTGGAAAGATGATGGCTGATGCATTCCTTCAATATGTACCCTCTTCGAGTTCAAATCCAAATCCATATCACAATGTTAGTCCAATACGTAACGAGGCAACAAGTTCCATTGGGTTTTCTAATTGTATTTCTCATATTTATTTGGTACCATTGTTCATAACATTTCTCACAATGATGTCCCTAACTTTATTGTAGAGTTGTGGAGTTGTAAATTGTAATGACCTTCATTTATCATTGCTATTTTAATCATAGCATAAACACAGCCATGAAATTAGGCTTTAAAGTCTACAAGAAAATTCGAGCAATGTATGGTTCTTTTCAATCTTGAAGTATGAGTACTTTAAGTTACACTTAATGGAATTCATGGAGTGCAAAACTTGTGATTTTGCAATTGATCATCTATATGTTTGCTGAGCCACCAAAATTTGTTTACCTAACACAACTAAAAAATTCTACTACCTCTCACACAACCACCACCCTCCATCGACATATCTGACCAAAAAAAATTCCTCTCTCTCATTCTCAACACTCTAAGCATATTATGAGAAGCCAATTGTACTAACCCCACTAGAACCATCCTAAATATCCTTCCACCAAGTCGAGTCTCTATCGAATCCTACAACCACATCGCCATTAATCAAACCATATTTATGAGATAAAACTTTAAACAACAACTTCTATCTGTTTTCAACATCTAACACCATTTCTCTTATAGTGTCATGTTAAACACGCGCAAATTACACACCCAACACTCCCTTTTCACGCTTACATCACACCAAATCTCGCTCTACTGAATGAACATTAATAAAGAGAAATTCAATTAAGAAATGTTACTTGAAAAATTTTTAAAGAATGAAAGAAAATAATAGAAATGTGGACATGACTACTTTGATAAAGTAGTCATGTATAGATAAATTCATATTTTTTCACAACTTGAAAGTCTTCTATGAATTTTATGAATCTTAGAGTTCAACAAAAAAAAAAAAAGTCCTCGTGGAATATCCTTAAATCTACAAACCAAGGCACTTAAACGGGACATTATGTTGTTATGCAACTTGCACTTATTGATTATTATTATTATTATTTGGTGAAAGAATCACATATGTAACTTCAAAATTATTTTTAAGGATGTATTAAGGCTTGTCGACTGTTGTTTTATGTTTTGAAATTTTCAAAAACCAAATCCAATTTCGGTTGAGTTTAAAAAAATTCAAAAATCAAACCCAGTTTCAGTGGTGGTCTGACTAGTGATCAGAGATGGATGAAGTGGTGAACAGTGATGGTTAAAGGTGGTTAGAGTTGTAATCGGTGGTGGTTTTGGTGTTGGTTGATGCTCATCAGAATGGTGGTTGGAGCAGTGGTCGACGATCTTTGATGATGATGTGTTTTTAGCGTTAAAACAAAGATATATATTATTTATAAAACTTTTTTTTTGTCGTTTTGAGTTTTAGTGGAAAAATATATATTTTTTGAAGGATAGTGGAAAAATATTTTGAAATTAAGTAAAAAAATAACTCAACCTCATTTTACTCGAATTGGTTTTTGTTTGAACAGGTTGGAAATTGAAGAACAATAATCTCTAATTTTGGTTTTGTTGATACCAAAGTATATAAGAAAACAATTTATTCTCTAACGTGTGTTTCAATGTGTATAATGTATTTTTAGTATTGAAACCATGCAAATCATTGTTAGAAGCAAAGAAAATCACTGAGAGAAATGAAGTTGTAAGTTTAATCTAGTGGTCAACACATATCATCTAGACCAATTATTAGCTTACGACAGGACCAATTTCTTTGAAGAACTTTGCTGTAAATCTTAATCTATAGCCGAAGATGAAATGCTTTGAAGATGAGATTTCAAATTCCTTCGTAAAGAATCAATTTTGAAATCATCAAAGTTGTCTCGCCTGGTACAGGTAGTACACTCGGGTACAAGCTCAGCTCAAGTATGCACGACAATTCCTGTGAAATAATACAAGTTAGTGCGTGACATTTTTGCACAATGGTACAAGCTCTACAACACTTACATTTTACCTAAAAGCTCAAGTATTTAAGGCATTTACCATTTAAATTTTTATTTTTGCTTAGTAGTGTATACTTAAATACTACTGAGCAATGATTCAATACTTCATATCACAAGCAAATTAAAACTTCAAAGAAACATCGACTCCAAATTACAAAGAGTCAAGTGAACCCAAATTTCAAATATTTTTATAGAGGGTCATGATAACTTGTGTCCTAAGGGCTAGAGCCATTCTTTAAGGAATGCAAAGAGTTTAACTGAGTTAAGCCTCGCAAAGTGATGGGCCTCAAGAAAAAAATTATTGTTCAATATCCCCACCCCCACTCAAAAAAGAAAAATAAACATGTTTTATGTTTCAATTTCTAAGTAAAAAATCATGTTCCATGTTTCTATTTCTAAGTTGAAAAACATGTCTTTAAGAAAAAAATAATTACTGATTTTGATTTCGGTGGCTAATAATAATTATACGAGTGTTATTTTCAATTTTTTTATTAGGGATCTTTTTTTACTATGACAGCCGAGCTTCCAGTTTCATAGGGACGGCCCTGCTAAGGGCACAAGTTAAAAAGTTTAAAATGGAATTAATCAATAAATGTGTAAGTTAAAAAGATTAAAAAAAAACTTTCAAAATTAAAAATACACAATTTCCAAGATTTAATTTCTAGTTTTGGTTTCTTATCTTGTGCCAAATTAGCATTTCCCTTTTAAGAAAGTTTTTTACTTGTACTCGAGCAAAAATTTCATATTCTCTTTTTTAAGAGCGTTATCCTAATCACAAACATATCATCATTTCAACTTAGTGAAACCTCAAAGGGTTGTTTTGGCTAGCGAGTTGGAGGGATGGGTTGAGTTGGCCAGCGAGCTCATTCAAAAATATTAATTACTAATGTTTATTGTACTATTAAATAATAGGTGATCCAATTTTTAAGTTTTTTTTTCCTTCGGAAAAACAATTGTACAATTCTTTATTAGAGAATTGTTTTTCTCTTTAGGTAGGATTAAAATGAGAATAAAATGATTATGAGAAAATAAAAATGACATTTTATAACGGTAGCATATATTTTAATAACATTTATCACAAATAAAAAAATTTAAAAAGAAAAAAATTTGTTTGACGGATCAACCTGACAGTCCATCTTCTGGTGGGTTCAGGAAGTGTGTTTGAGCCCATCACCTCAACTTGGCCGGCCCCACCCCGTTTTTGGCGGACTAATAGCGTTGTGGCGTTGTTAGCCTGTATTTTCAGGAATTAGATTTAAATGCAGTCAGACTAAGGTTGACTTTATACTTGAAGGAATAAATGTTATTATTCTTAGACACTTAGTCGAAATTAGGCTTGTTGAGAAGCATTCGGAACACGTGTCTTGGTTCGACAGACAAAGTGCATCGGAAACAGTTTTGTTTTGGATAGAATCGAGCCAATGGATATCTCCGGGGAGCGTGTGTTTGAAGTTTGAATCGAACGGATATCTATTGTTCGATGGTAGCAGTTGTAGTTTCAAAATTCTATGTAGGTAGTTATTTTCTATTAGTATAAATAGTAGTATCTCGCAAGAGAAAGGGGTCGCAATCCAATCATACAAAAAAACTTACACTCAAACTATCTGCATTCGAGAGAAACGAGTCACAAGTTGCAATGTATGAATCTGTGTACCAATTTACATTCAATCAATGCAATTTAAGTTTATTTTCTTAAGTTTCTTTGCAAATTACTTGTTTATTTCAAGCAATACCTTTTACTCGTATTTCGAAGGTGACTTTGATTGATTTAACTAAGTTAAATTCGATAACCATTTTCGATATCTTCTTATGTTTTGAAGAACAATTATGAATTTCTGGGAAAGTAAAAGTACAATATGTCCTTAAGATTTACTGGTTGATCTTGCAAGTAACTATTTCTAAACCAGCGGTTGTTTACCAAAAATCAATGTAAACAGGCGTAAACAGAACGGGTTGACCCGCATTGTCATCCCTAGTTGTAATCGGTTGCACATACTGAAAAATTCTTCAAGGTTGAAAAGACTAGATGTAACTACTAGCATAGTTGTAAAACTCGGCTCGGTCATCGACTCGGCAAAGGCACTGAGTCACTGAGTCCATGGTCGAACCATCGTGTCATTGGTTGAACCACATGACAGAATCAGATTAAATCGGATGACTCGGTTAGATAACCCGATGTTTTGATTAAATTTGTATAGATATTTAATAATATTAAATCGGATTGAACTGACGACTCGATTACTTCAAAAACTAAAATAATAACATATTTAAAATTAAAATAAATATCCAACAAACATAATTTCATAGACTAATTATTCATGTGATAAAAAAAAGCGAAGAGTAATTATTCATGAGCTTTAAATTAAATACTTAAGCTTTATAATTTTATTTTTTTTAGGGAAGCTTTATAATTATATATGTCTATGTTTTTGTCCGTTAATATTGTGAGTTATTTTTATAAAAAAAATAAAAAAATTGATAGGTATTTGCTTTGTAAATTATTAAACGTTAATTTTGTGAGGCATTTTTATCAACTAAAAAATAATAATTGATGGATATTTGCTTTATACAGTATTCAATATTTTGACAACTATAATCTTATCCAAAAAATTGTTTAATATATTCTTATTAAAAGCAAATCAAATACAAAATGAACAAGCGCTTTAGTGGTTAGGAAGTTGTTTCTTAATAGGAGGGTCACGAGTTCAACTCTCATCTGTGCCATTTTTTAAAACATGATTTAAGTTAAAAGCAATAAAAAAAAAAGAGAAGAACCGGTTCGACCCATAACTCGGCCGAGTCACCTAATTTGACCAGTTCTCGTCGAGCCAACTGCATGGCCGATCCGAAGGTATGCTCGAACCAATCTACCCACCGGTTTCTGGTTCGAGGTGAACTAGTATAAAAAATGGAATCTCTTTACCTTTGAGGTGAACTATCTATTTTAAAAAGAAAATTTTGTAAAAACATATACACAATTTAATCCTCATATTTTTCTTACCTTCAATCAATTTAAATTTTGAAATTGCCTTTCAACATAAAAAATCAACAACTCAAACATTTCGAACGAACTCTAAGTCTTAAAATTGAGTAATGATATTTAAACAACCATTTGATAACAATTTTTGTGACAACCTTACTTTTCTATTTTTTTATTGGTGAGAAACAATAAAGAGAGAAAAATGAAGAAAGAGAATAAAAACATAATTTAAGTATGAAAGATAAAGTTGTCCTAAAGTTCTTATAATATGGTTGTACAAATATCATTTCTCTTTAAAAATAGTAATCTAAAATATGGGTTTCTAATATTTTTGAAGAAACCAAAATGAGATATATATTAGCAACCAAAAAAGTCTTCCTTAACACAAGGTGTGTCAAAGAAGAACACAAGAGTCACAAACAAAATTTAGAAGGTCCAAAACAAAACAAGAGAAGAAATAACAATTAGCCAATGCCCAAAGTTGTAAGAGGATTAAGCCATCAACTATGATAGTTAAAAGCAAAAGAAGTAAACTTTGCCTTCAACCACAAAAAGGAGAGCGGCTTAATTCTATCCACAAACGGCATAATTGAGCATTCTTTACTATTGAAGATCATATTATCTCTTTCTTTCCATATTCCCCAAACGCTAACAAACCAAATCAATTGCATAATAGATTGCCGCACCTTAGAACCTTCACCTAGATTTCCAAACTGAGTAAAATGATCTGCTACGAGTTCTAGAACAACTGCAAGAATGCCCAACCAATGGTGAATTAAGTGCCAAATAGAACCAAAACTGGGGTAATGTAAAATTAAACGAGAAGCTGTTTTTAATTTATTTTTTTTAGTGATAATGTCATTTTAGTGAGTGTTAAAGATAAGTGAGCAGACTAAAAAATTGTCATTTTTTATTCTAAGAAAATACAAGTCAGCTTGTCTATTACAAATAATTGTTTTTCATATAGCAGCAAATCTCCCACTTTGACTTTTTATTATTATTTCGTAATCAAATGCTAACATGAGTTTAAGACTACTTTTTTTGAGGGAATGTGATTAAGATTACTTGTTAAGAGTTTTTTTTAAAAATATTATATATTATTTTGTAATCAAATGCTAACATGTGTTTAAGAATATTTAAGAAATTTTAAAATAAAATACGTATTTTAAACAAAAAAACATTTATCTCAACCTGTGTGTATTTTAATATTTTGTGAGTTATCTCTATACATCACTTCAAACAATTGGTGGTAACATTAAAATATTATATTCTTTCCAAAAAAACAAATTAAAATATTATTGTCAATATAATGATAATCTACAAATTCACACGCGTTACTCCCTAAAAAAAGAAACTCACACGCATTAGGCATGGTCAATTTTATTTAGGAGAGTAATTGATGATTCTAATTTGAATCGGATTATTAGAAACATATAGTGATTTTAAAGGCCATCTAACTACCCCTCCAAAAAAAGGCCATCAAAGTTCCAAGTATCCTTTTAAAATATATATGTATCAAGTATGCAGGGATATGATGGTTTTTGTTCATTTTTTACTTAGAAATCATCATTTTTGTTCATCTAAATGGTTTTCATGTAGATTAAGTTTTTTCTTTTGTGTTTTTCTCTTCTGAGTGCAGCGATGTATTATTTTCGTTTCTATATGGTTTTCATGTAGATTAAGTTTTTTTTTTGTTCTTTTTTTTTTGTGTTTTCCTCTTCTGAGTGCAGCGATGTATTATTTCCGTTTTGTTACGGTGCTCGGTTGGTTTCAATTGAAATGTCAATTTCAATCAATTACTGATCAATCAGTAATTTGAATGTTAACGTTGCATACTAAAGACATCGGTATAACAGTCAATTTGATTTTATCATATTATTTATAGACATTTTGTCATTGAATGTTATTAACTTAGATGTTGTAAGGTTGTTCGTTGATTCAATATTTGTGATGTTGAATATGTGGTTGTATTAGATGTACCATATTAATTTGAATAAGTTAATATCACTTTATTTTTTTTAGAAAAAATGAATATCACTTCTTTTTTTTTTAGAAAAAATGAATATCAATTTACTTTTGTACGTAAACAAAAGCAAACTAACTTCACGAACTTGTTATATGGGCCAACAAATAAACAAGACTCTTAATTATCCCACAAATCATAACTCAATCGCAAAAAGAATAAAATAAAATATCTAATTGTTTGACCGGAGGTCATGACCGAGTTTCAAAGTTTATAATAACTTTATTATTTCGTTTATTTAAATAAATATAAACCTACTAGAGCTTTGTTTATTGGTATTGAAGAGCGTTGATTTTTTTTACTCGTTTTAAAGGGCATTTCAAGTTAATATCTAAACGCCTCTTTTTCTTTTTTTTACAGTACTAAATTTCTTGACCAAAAAAAAAAATCTTGTCTTGTTAAGTTTCTGCATATATATATATATTTGGCTGCTGCTAATTTTCATTCATGTACTAGATAGATTTACATTTGTTGCAACGTACTAGTAGATGATTTGTAGAAACAAAATGTATATTGTAATCTCGTCGTCGGAGTTAAACAAAGCAAGGCAATATACGTAGTCTCACTCACCTCATTGTCATCATGTGATTATTATAGAAGACGGAATGGTCAAATATGACTTGGACTGTACAAGATCACGATGAGCTTGACATTCTGTGCCAGCAGTTATGCATTTTGAAAGTTGAAGTTTGAAGCTTAATTAGCAATTTGTTGAAATAATTAACAATCTATAGCTTAGCACACCTTTGGACGGTTGGACATATTCAATCCCTCATGTGATTGTTATGAACAACTGGGTGATCTGTAGCTAGCCAGGCTTGGATAGATAGAGATCATGATAAACTTTGTAGTATTTTGTTATCTTATTTTAATCTCGATATCATTTTATAAAAATATTTAATGGTACACGTGGTTTTTTATATATAATAGGCTATATTTATTTTATTTTATTTTTGACAAACATATATAGGCAGTATTGATGAAAATTTGTTTTTGGATGGGTAATGAAAAATTGTTTACGTATGTCTTTTTTTTCTTTTCTTTTTTGTATCTGCCATCACAATTAACTTTAAAATCTCTGATAAATGGAACCGGGAGCATTTCTTCTTCAGGAAATGGATGGGGTTTTTGTTGATATTGCATAAGGTCTAAATTCATTAGTAAGAGCTTGATTTAACTTCAAAGACATGAACCATATCCCATTTGAATATTTGTAAAATGATTATTAATGTTTCAATTATTAATAACTATCACCCTATCCTTTTAGTCTGGTAAGTGGCCTTAGAGTTAGAATGAGATATCATCCCCTTGCCTAAAACAAAAACTCAAGTCTTGTATTCTTGAGACTCTCCTTCTTGGCTCAACTCCTATTGACACATACAAATGTAATATGATATTTTAATAATTTCACCAATAAATATACTCATTTTACTAATTTGTTGTTTAATATTTTTACAAAATTATTAGATATATTAATTTTTTCCCAAATATTTATTAACCATTTAGTTTAATCAAACAATTAACTAGATAGTAAAAAAATAGTAAATTAAATATATATATATATATGTGTTTTGATTTATCCCTCAAAAAAATTATTTTGATTTATCAAATCTTTTAAGAATTTTTAGAGATTTTTTTTTCAAAACTAAATTTGAACTCAAGACATCTAGTTTAAGGAAAATTCTCTTACGATTTTTTTTTTCAAGGGGAAAATTCTCTTGGAATTTGTTTCAAATAAAATTATCTAATTATAATAACAATTGATTTCACATGAGAAAATAAAATACAGACGGTAATATATTATATAATAGAAAATTATTTTATAATCTCGTGATTTAATTATGTAATTATACTGAATCCAATTTGGGCGTGTATTGCGGAGTTATTGTATATATACTACTAATAAATACATAATTATTTTTGTATAATTTATTTTTGTTATATTTGAATCCCACGTTAGTAGACGCTAGTAGGCACATGCAAAAATAGAATTAGGGTTAAATGGAAAATGAAAAAAACGTGTAAATAAAAAGCCATGGGTCTTTGACCAAAAAAAAAAACATGGGTCTTTGCATGAACAAAACAAAAGGAATGAAGATGACTGGTAGAATTGAAAATAAGAAACATAGATGCATAATCAAGTAATTAACTATGGGTTCCAAACTTCCTATTCTGTAAAAAGAAAGAGAAGAACCTTATAAATAAACATAGAAGGTCAAATGCATTGTCAATAATAAGAGAAGATGCTACTACCATATAGTACGAGATCTAAAATATTAAAATCATCATCTTGTAGTACTTATATGATAATGATTTACATCACTGGAGGAAAATAAAACATAAGTACCCAATTTTAGGGTAGAAAACAAAATAACCCTTGCAACTAAAATTCAAAGGACTAATGACTCCGACCTAATTAAACCAATGCTAGAACCCCAATTAAAAAAAGGACCAGCAACAAACTCAATACTATTTTATATAATTATTTATGTCATTCCCAAATTCCCACCTCCATGAACCCATTCTCAGTTGCACAGCCCCTAAACATTCCATTACAATTGAACCCATAAGCCACTTCACCCTTATTAGACACAGCAATAAGACCAGCAAACCCTTCATCAAGACGATCCTTAATAACAAAATCCACAGCTTGTTGAAGTCCATAGCCTTTGTACTCCATAACTGCAGCCACTTCACGTGCAAGAGTGCTACGAATGATAGCTTCACCTTCACCAGTGCAAGAAACTCCACACACTTCACATGCATAAGTTCCAGCACCAATGAGAGGTGAATCACCAATTCGACCACTCATTTTGTTCATCAGCCCTCCAGTTGAGGTTGCAGCAGCACATCTTCCTTGACTGTCCACCACCACACATCCGACCGTCTCCGGCGCATAAATGCTTAACGGCAGACCATTCATTTTCACTGGACTTTCAGTTCCAGCACATTTTTCCGTTGGAATTCGATAATCAAACTGCACCACCGTCCATCAAACACATTCATTAAAAAATAAATCACAGAATCCACGTTTTAATGACAGAAGTAAATATTTAATGTACAGTAAAAAAAAAATGTTACCAAAATTGTATTAGCTTCCTTTGCGAGTTTCAGCATACCAACATTATCAGGAGTGATGAAATATTCATTGTCCTCAGTCTCCACGCCCTAGAAAAAATATAACCAAATATCTTTCGATTAAAAACAAATATATTTATACATAAAAAAATTGGAGTGAAAAAGAAAAATAATGATATGAACCTGTTCCATGGCAAATTCTTCTGCTCCGGAGTAGGCAAGGTAGGAATGAGGGGATTTTTCCATGACAAGACGAGCAAGAGAGATTGGATTTTTCACGGTGGAAACACCAGATACAGCACCACATCTTCTCTTGGTACCATCCATGATACTAGCCTCCATTTCCACCGTTCCTTTTGCTGTCAAAGCAGATCCACGGCCAGAATTGAAAAGTGGATCTGTTTCTAACTTTCTCACCTATCACAAAAAGAACCCTAAAATCAACAAAAACGGAAAAACAAACGATAAAATACCGTATTAAAAAATCATATTATTGTCATTATGGATTTGATTCATTTTATATCAAATAAAAATTACGTGCATAGTCATGCATGTAAAATTAATGATTTTGAATGATATAAATTAGGTCACGTTTATTACGGAAGAGACATGGGAATGGGAAAACATACGACGAGTTCGACGACGTCGAGGGCGGAAGCATTGGATCGGAGAGCAGAGATACCGAGATTGAGACATTCGGTAAGAAGCTGCTTGGCTTCTTCCTGACGGTGTGGTGGGAGATTAGGGTCCACACCTGCGCCGCCATGAACAGCAATAGCCCAACCAGACATGTTTTTTTCTCTCTTGTTTTAACCTTATTTTCTCTATGTGTTTGTTTGTGAGAGTGTGATGAAAAGTTGAGAGCCTGGTTGGTCTTTATATAGGAAAAAATGGTGTTGAAAACTTATTTTGGGAAATGGAATAATTTAAACCGTGATTTGGTATAATAATAATGAGTAAAGATTTGGTTGAATTGAATTGTTTGGGTAGTAATCACTAAGAAAACAACTATGATTACTTCCTTATTTAGCAAAGAAAACGAACCCGAATGCATTCCTCTTCGCGCTGCCTTATGGTTAATGGAATTGGTCAATAACTATTTTCCAAATCGAGGTTTATTCTCATCTCTCTCTATCTGACGAGGCTCCCTAATCATCATTATTATCGAAATCTTCTTTTTTAATATGAAAATCAAATCATTAAAATTAGGCTCCCGTGGCAAGGAGCTCCTTCCAAAGATGTATCGGAGAATAGCGGATTCGATTTTCAAGTTAAACAACGCTTTATCAGTGCACATACATATCTACACATCGTTAGTGAATCGAAAACCGGTGCGAAAGCCAAAAAAATTAAGGGATATTGTAAAATTAGGAGATATTGCAGTATAATCATCCTTTTGTTTTTACATTTAATTATTTAAAATTTAATTTTGAATTTTTTAAAGGGAAATTTTATTTTTTCTTAAAATTACTTAAGTTTTGTCTAAAAAAAAGTAAAAAAATTTTATGACGGATTAATAGGGCCTATACCTCCCTAAAAAAAAGGCCTAGGATTAGGCGCATGTTACTGGTTGGAGAGTAGAGTTCGCGGTCGATTATGTTGGATTAGATCCTTGTAAAATGATTCTTGTGATAATGAAGGATATAAATATATAAAAAAATAAAAATAAAAAATTACATTGTTTAATATTGCTTCCATTTTATAGTAACTGAGTAATTTGTAAAACAAAATTGTGTTAATTGATTCTTTTCATCTTTTAATGTAATATTCCTTACTTTTCCTAATTATAACTCTAGTTAACGATACTTTCATACAACGCTAAAGTGGTTGACAGATCTTAGATATGATAATGTCAATTTCGCTCTGGACTCCAAGACAATTGTAGATCACTTTAAGTCAATGTAGAGGATAGTAGTGAGCTAGATTGGATTATACATGTTTGTAGACAGCTGTTAGTCAATAGTTTTCAGAATTCTCATATCAAATTCAATAGGAAGCAAGCCAAAGGGGTCGCTCATGAATTAGCAAAGGAAGCTTCATCTCATCCTATCTCCCACGTTTACGATGATGTACCGTCGTGTATTGAACATTTGATAACTAATGAAAAGCAATGAATTTCTTCCTTAAAAAAATATAATACTTTCATCACTCTCAATTCAATTATTTTCACTTTACATTTAGGATAATGGTAAATGCATCAATACTTGACAAAAACACTTAAAATCATTTTTCTCTCTTTCACTTATACATTTTTCTTAACATGTGTATAATAATCAAATGGTTAACTTAATTTGGGACAAAGGAAGTGTCATTTTATATATTCAATTAATATTTTTTAAATTTGACCGTTAAATTGTAAGTTTATTTCATATATGAATCATCTATGTAAAATTAAATAAAAATCTATAATCGTCTTTTATGTATTTGAGATGAACGACGTGATTAACGGTACTCAATAAAAACACATAAAACATTAATCTTGACGGATCTCAATAACATATCAAATGATTTTAGATTTGTGTTAAGTTTTACATGATAGATGTGATATAAACTTAAAATCTAATGGTCAAATTTAAAAAATATGAATCGAGTAAAACAATACTGAAAGGTCTAATTGGTGTAATGTGATCTCTCCTCATATAAAAATTGTATGCGATATTAACTTACACTATATATACTAGCGTTTAGACTGACACTCCATGCCCGTCTGTCCACTCTTCTTATTGCGATAATGCGTATAAACTACGGCCGGTAGTTTTTATGAAAGTTTGGTTAAAATAAATTTGATTTAGATTAAAATTATAGATATAGATAATATATATTTTATATTTTCATATTGTAATAAACTATATTTATTTTTCCAATGATACCATTAACATTACAAATATAATATCTTTCAAAAAAATATAATAAATATAATATAAATTCTTATAATTTTTAATGACATTAACACCAACGAAATAAAAAATTTAGAGACATAATTGAAAGGATAAAAAAACTAGCTCAAAACGGTGTACATTCTTTTTATACGGTATAGATAGATATATACACACACTTGCGTTTCTGACCAAGGAGAATTTTCAGAATAAAATTATAATGATGATTTTTAGAGTGGAAAAAGTATATAAAATACTTCCTTAAAAAAATTATATAAAATACTAAAAAGTTGAGGCTGTATATGTGAATAAAAAATACTTTTTCACTTTAATTGTACTTTTTTTTAGAAACACTTTAATTTTACTTATCAGCAATTTCCTATAATAAGTTGGACGAATCATGAATGGATTTGTTTATATTGAATTATAATTACTAGCGGTAGTTACTTTTATAGGATCACCATTATTTATAGAGATATAAAGAAGAGGTTGTCTTTGTAAAAAAAAAGAAAAAAAGAGAGGTTGTCTGATATGTACCCGATTCAATGATATATCCTCTCAAATTTAATCTTATTTTTTTTTTTACAAACACCTCTTATATTTTAAAAGAGACTATTTCTTAATGTAGATTATAGTTATATTTTATTGGATATTGTTTGTTAGTCTACTTTCTATATTATTCGATAGTTAGATTGGGTTCTCCTTGGTTTCCTTTGTATATATTCACATTGGGGTATCTTTTCTGATATAGATTGTAATATACATATTCTTTTAAGGACAAAGCTTAGGTACAATTTCTTAGATACTTTTTGTATGGTTCTTAACTAAAAATACAACTTTTTTGGAGATAACAAACTTTGAGAGTATTATGGATTTAAGGAAATCATGGTGAATTTAGTTAAGAACCATAGGAAAAACATTTAAGGGATTGTACCTAAATTTTTTCCTTCTTTCAATTCAATGAACACCGAGGAATATTCAGTTTAATCTCTTTTGTTTCTTAATTCCTTAATTCAATATTTTTTTTTAACATGTCAAAATTAAATATATATTAACAACTAAATAGTAGTCCCTCACAAAATGTACTACAAAATTACAAGTCAAACAACGCGACATCAACCAATGGCCAAACAAACTAAGAGATTTCTCCACCACACATGATAGCGAAAAGGAAATTGAGCATACTTTGCCTTCAACACCAAAATGATAACAATTGAATTTTATCTAACAATTGCATAATTGACCTTTCTTTTAATTTAAACATCCTATTATTTCTTTTTGTCTACAAAACCCACACCGATGCAAACCAAAGTAACTATAAAAATACCTGCGAGCACGGCAATCTTCTGTAGAGTGAGATAACTGAATAAAATGATCCATAATATTATGAGGATCCATCGAGTAAAACCCATTCAGGTCTGCACTCGCTTTCAAAGAGAACTGAATAAATTCAATGAAGGAACAATTGATGAGCTGATTCAATTTGACTGCAATGACTAACACCAAGTTATCCTTAGTCGGTAATTTGTCACGCAAAAGACGCTAAACATAAATAGACACCTTCAACGGAACCTGTTTGTGCCAAATTCTGTCCAAGACCGTATCCAAGTGATGATCCTCCTAATGAGTGAGCAACTGATAGGCACCACAAACTGTGTAACCATCTCCTTGATTGGGAAGCCACCTCCATTCATCCGGACTATTAATCTGTAAAATTTAATCCAGTAAAATAATCTTACACTCGTCTACCATCTCCTCCTCCCAGGCAAACAACAGACGCCACCATTTCCAAGCTTCTCCCCCTTCCCTCCAACCTAAGGAAAATATCTCAAGCACCGACTTCGCCTTATAATCAGACAAAAGGTAGAGAGGACCAAATCTCTCACACAAATGCACCTCCCCAACCCACCTCTTATACTTAATAAATTTTAATAAAATATTATTTTTATACTCAATTTTTTATTATTATAAAATTCATCTTTAAACCATTTTTTAGAGAACCATATTAAACACACCCGATAAATAACTTTAAAAAAGCGAGAGAAAAAAACCATGATAAATAACTTAGTGGAAAGGCATCAAGCCAAAACCATGATAATATCCTCTTTATTTTTTTTTGTTGGACGGGGTTTGAACATCGGACCTTACATATTTTATGCATTGCCTATATCAACTCAGCTAAGTTCACAAGAACAAAACCATGATAATATCTAATATAAACCTCTTCCTTCAAAAAAAAAATCGGCTTTTATATGTGTTTAGTCCTTGCAAATAGGTGTCATTTAAAAAATGGTCCATATATTTCTTAATCCTGACATTTTGCCATGCCAAAATTTAATACTTAAAAATTGGTCCCTCAGCCCAGTTAATGACTACCACGTCACTGTAATTACAAACGCGAAATTACCAAAATACCCTTGTAATTAGTGACGTGGCAGTGATTAAGTGGGGAGAGGGACAAAATTTTAAGTGATTAAATTTTGGCAGGGCAAAATGTCAGGATTAAGGAATACAGGGGCCATTTTTTAAATGAGCCTTTGCAGGGGCTAAACACATATAAAAGCCAAAAAAATCTAATTTGAACCTCTTAAATAAGACCCCAAAGGTAGACCTTATCATTTGTAGTAAAAAAAAAAAAAGAGTTGTTTTACTATCATAAAAAAAAATAGAAAACAAAAGTATTTTATTCAAATATACTAAAACTAGCAAGGACTGACTTTGGACTGAGTCTATCAAAATAATATTTTAGCATACACCTAACTAACTTCCTCGTCATATTTAGTCAAAAAAAATATTGGCCATATTATTTCTTCTTTTATAGAAAAAGAAAATTTACATGTCACTGTGAGCTTTACCAAGTTGATAGAAATATTTCATAATATATATGGGATAGGGATTTGAATCTCAAAGATCTAATCTATTCACCTTTTTTTTGTTGAAAGGATCTATTCCCCTTAAAAAGGTGGATTTTTAATCACTGAATTACTTTGACAAAAAAATTGAAAAAGGGATTAACTCTAAGATTAGTGCATGCTTAGAGGCTTAACGATCCATTGAATCTACAACTTTACGAATACGCCAACTTATTATCAATTGAGTCAATTTTTAATGGTTCCCCCATATATTTTATATTTTTTTAACAGACCGATATATTATTTCTATTAATACTCTGTTTTTAGGGAATTATTTATAAATTCTATAACTATGGTATTTTTCCCAAAAATAACGAAAGAAAAATAATTCATTCTTACCTTCTCCACTTAAACTCTTTATGAAAAATAAAATCTAAAACTATTTGTTCTATAATATATTTTACTTCATACACTTCTTTCATAACATTTGATATGATTATTTTGATCGAATTGCTTTAAGTTTTACTTGATTTAATCTTGTTGGCTTACTCTTCTCCAAAAAAATAATTCTTGTTTGCTTACTGTTTTTTCCAAGAGTTGACTAACTTGCTTTAATAATATAAATTTGTTTACTTTACATCTTCAACCAAGAGTTTAGTTTACATCTATATCTATATTTTCCCTATAAAAAAAAATCTATATCTATATTTTTTGTATGACAACCTATATATAGGCACACTGATTGTATATTGATTGCGTTAAACACATGTTAGTATTTATTGAATAAAAATAAAAACATGTTTTTTTTTTACATTAAAAATACATGTTAGTAATCATAAAAATATGAATGTTAAATTAAACCAAAAAAAGAAATATAAATGTAAATTGTATATATCGATAATGTAAATTATTTCACATATACATCCAACAAATTACACCAACATAACATTTTTAGATTAGTTCATAAAATACGTGTAAAAAAAAATGTTGTACTCCAATGCATAAAAATTTATCTCTGGAAATATATATTCTTTAAAAAAAAAATCTCTAAATTTTGTTTTGACAAATATGTAGATCATTATACGCTATGATGTGGTTATGTATATATATTTTTTATTTAAAAATATAAAATGGTACGTCGTGAAAAACAAGTAGGTTAGGATGGGAAAAAGTTATGAAGAGACTCTAACAATGCTATGAGGTATTTATTTGTTGAGGAATGCTACTGACAAACGCTCAAACACACTCCCTTAAGCACACTCTTTATGATTGGACCACGTCATCCTATTTTCAAACTTGTTTTTTTTTTGGATACCGGCTGTGCAGGTTGTACTTGCAAACTTGTTGTTTTTAACTGGGTTTTAATTTGTCCTCAGCGTCCACCATTTTTACAACAAACCATCATCATCATCAACCTATTAAAATTAAAATAAAATATATACCTCTCTTTAAACTGCCACTTCCAACTTTTCATTCAATTTTCTATTTCTACTTTCTTGTTCCTCGTTTGTTTAATTTCTATTTTGTTTTTTCTTTTATTGTATTGGGATTTCGATTAAACACTATTTGAAGTTTGAACATGTGAAAATCAAAGTTTTTTTTATCCTCATCGGCATCGTTTGTCTGTCGTGATCCCTCATTTCAGCACACAATGGGATTCACGATGATGATCACTAACACTGCTATTGTCACCGCCGCAAAAAATCTCCGTGTCCTTCACGGCTATCAATTTTCTATCACCGATTCAGATACCAATCAAATCTCGACGATGATTCACCCTTGCGACGTCGTTGCACTACCGTCGATGAAACTGCGACACATAGTTGGATTCTTACCCGAAGAAAAAGAACAAGACGAAAGTTGTAAGAGATGATTCTGGAGGCTAAGGGGTTCTCCTTCCGTGATAGCCCATAGTCAAAGTGACAGGTAATGGGTTGAAATTTTTTTAAGACGTGGAAGCATATACACGCGTGTGTTAAATGGCATTTGTTTGAGAGTTTGAAATTAGCATTTCTCTTATTTGTTTGTCTTCGGACAAACGACACCATATAATCGCTATTGTTAGCTATAAGACTTTTACATTGGGAAATAATGTCCCCTAATATTATAGAGGGTAAACATATATTAACCCTTTCTTATTCAAAAAAAAAAATATTAACTCTTTATTTAATAAAAAAAGGCTTAAATGCAGTTTTACCCCCCTATTTTGATTGAATTTGGATTTTGCCCCCCTACTTTAAAACTCGGAATTTTACCCCCTCTATTTTGATTGAATCAAGATTTTACCCCCCTTATTTTAAAACTGAGAATTTTACCCTATCTATTTTACGTTTTTCAGGATTTTGCCCCCCTATTTTAAAATAAGGAACCAAAAAATACTAGAAAAATAAAGAAACGATTACAAAGTATTAATTCGGTAGAAAAATAAAAAGAAAACAAGAAAACGCAAAAAAATAAAATATAAAAACAATGAAAATACAAGAAAAAATTCAATTAAAAATACATGAAAAAACTAGTTTGCACCTCTAAATAT
>Ga0315914_1000203_pt1 | contig 62138 bp, 41 predicted proteins | sample MpolenodulesMG_FD_203920 | JGI IMG/M metagenome (GOLD analysis project Ga0315914, IMG submission 203920) | Medicago polymorpha root nodule microbial communities from Los Angeles, California, United States - elongated nodules | ecosystem: Host-associated > Plants > Roots > Nodule | place: USA...
CCACAAGCATTCACCATAACATCTTCAACACAGGACATCTCCCGCTTCCTTGAAGGTCTCCTTGCATCCAATCACCCTTGGCCTTTTTTTAGGGTAATCCCGCAAGCCGTGCTATACATTCTTCAACTTCCGGAATGTCTTCCGTCTTCATGAAGAAATCCCTTGCTCACCACTAGAGCATAGCACTCAAGGTCCTCCATAGTCGTACAATTTTTGGTGTGTTCAACTCCACCTCAAGCTGAGCTTCCAACCTCTCAACTAGCAAATGTGTACATCTCACTATGTTTTCAACCTTAAAACTCCACCTCAACAGGTAGATCATGAGTATTGTTGCCTCCGCGTCTCCAAACTGATCATGAGTATTCTTACCACCGCCTCTCCAGGCTGATGTTGAGTGTTTAACGTCTCTCCAGACGACCACCGCTCCACTAGGCATCATTCTCAAGGTGAGACACATCACCTTCTTCATCCTCCAAACAACACACCACCAGAGCACCTGCATCCTCATAACCCTCAGAGACAATTTGTGCGGAGTGGTCCAGTAATCTCCGGACAATCCTTCATGAAATGACCCATCTTGTGACAGTTAAAGTATTTAGACTTTGACTTGTTACCACTCTTTCTCTGGTTACCTCTACCTCCACCATTCCCTCTTGAGACACTTAAGCCTTCCCCATTTTCATGAATTCTCAAGTCCTTGGACTTGATCAATTCCTTGGTTCTCAAAGATGCTTGAACTTCTTTCAAGGTAACAGTGCCTTCTTTGCCATAAAGCATGGTATCTTTGAACGATTCAAAAGATTTCGGCAAAGCACGCAACAAGAGTATAGCTTTATCTTCATCCTCAAGTTGCACCTCAATATTCTCCAAGTCATCAAGGATTTTGTTGAACTCCGTAAGTTGCTCCGTAAGTTGCTTCATGATGGCCTTTGACTCCACCATCTTGAATGAGTAGAGTTGTTGCTTTAGGAATTGCCGATGAGTCAAAGACTTTGTCATATACAAAGACTCTAACTTTGACCACATTGATGCCGCGGTTGGTTCCTTTGCTACTTCTCTCAAAACTTTATCCCCGAGGCACAAGACAATGACACTCCTGGCCTTGCCCACCGTCTCGGTCTTCTTCGCTCGTGACATGGTGACCGGTAACGAACCTTCACCCTTCAAAGCTTTCTCACACTTCTGCTGTATTAACACCGTTTCCATCTTTTCCTTCCATAACCCAAAATCGTTATCTCCGGTAAACTTCTCAATATCCCACTTCGAACTCATGGTACTTGATTATCCTTTGATCCTTGCCCCACGGTGGGCGTCAATTGTTGTGAATTCGATGAAAAAATCACACCAATAACAAACTTGATGTGTGGAGCAAGTGATAATCAAGCAACCAAAACAAAGTGTCTGGAACAATTATAAACACAAGCCAAAAGTAAAAAACAGCGAGAGAAAGAAAAGAGAGAGAACACAAAAGAATCTGTTTACCCAGTTCGGTCCAAATTGACCTAGTCTGGGGGAGAGAACAACCCTCCGTTTCACTATAATAATGAGTAACTTTACAAAAGAGATATCAATGGGTTACAAGAATAAGTCTCCCGCTTAATTCTACCAAATGTCTCAATCTCTTCCCGTGACCAAGAGACTCAATCCTAATAGTGTTTCCCAAAGTGAATCAACTCTCAAACCTTAGTGTTTGTTGCCAAGAGACAAACTCTATACAAACTCTAGTTTTGTTGTTGCCTTTCTAAACCCTTGTTTCAGCCCCCTCTATCTCAAGGTTTACTCTGATACAAAGTCTATATTTATAGTAAAATTATCTCCCATAAAATTGGAACAAATCTGACCCAAAAAATATGTTTCTGAAATATGTTGATGTGACAATTCAGGCCCCGAATTCCTCCATTCGGGCACTGATTTTTCACACGTGCCAGGCTGAAAAAACAGTGTCAATTCGGACCCCAGACAGCACCATTCGGTCCCCAAATTGGCAATTTCCAGAAACCTCAATTTCTCCAATTTTGAGTCACTTTCACATTCACAGTGTTTATTTAATTTACATAGTTATCTTAGCAAACCCATAAGAACCAAGTACGATATAAATACGTAAAACCAAAATCAGAGGTTTACAAATATCTGGATATCTAGCATGACAAAGAAAACGGTTCACGAAAAACTGGCATTACCCAAATCCTTGATCTGGAACTGTGTGAGAATTACAGCTGGTACGTAAGTCTCCAGAGGCTCTAGCTTTTTTCTAGAGCAGTTAAGAACAAATTAGAATCAGAATTATCATTCTTTGGAGGAACAAAACATTAATTTAAGTTTAATGTCAATAATACAAGACCCAGTACAAATCATAAAAAGCAAATCTAAAAGCTACTCTAATTTAATTCAAGGACTAAAGATATGATACAACTTAGGCACTTTAACATAAATTTATTAAAAAAAAAAATATTTATATTTTACATAAATGCATATTATTTGCAAGGAGACTTTCATATATTTAGTATGTGACTATGCAGATAATAATCACAGCTTAAAAAAAACCTACTTGTGACCATAACAAAAAATCAGACATCTTTTTTCGCTTATCCATATCAAAAATACTAGGAAATATATCATAAATGTATGCTTTTCCCCAACTAATGCCAAAATGTCACAAAATATATCATTAGCCCTATTTGAAATAAGTCTTGGTTGTATTCAACTGCACTCAATTGCTCATTGTTTACCGTTTAATACTAACTAGACTTTAACCCGTGCGATGCACGGGTATCGCACGGGTTTTGAAGAATATAAATATCATATTGATTATACATTCAATACTATGCTATGAAACGACTGCAAAAAGGATAAAAAAAATGCAAAATATACATCAATTTAAGCTATTAACTTTGTTTTCTTACCAAATAATATTACCAGTTGTGTTTCTTCTTTGTTAATAATGAAAAGAAATTGCAATCAGAAAAGAAACCGCTAGGGCGTTTGTGACTTTAAAAAAAATGTTTTTGTACGGTATATCAATTTTGGAAGCAACAATATATCAATCAAAATGGAAGTGGCTTAGTGGTGAAAATTGTAAAGTGTAGTCATATGGTACCCGGTTTGATTCCTTGCAAAACCTTTTTTCCATAAAATTTATTCAGACCCGCCAAAAAGGGCGGGATTAGGGTTAAGTCAGACTGTCTAACATTTATATATATAAAGATTGTATCATTTTCATCTCCCCGTTCTCATCATCCGGAAAAGCATAGCTTATATGTCTAATTCATCAAGAGACAACTCTTTCAATTCAAGAAGTCGATCACTACCACCATCATCAAACGAATCATGTACATCCCTACCAATATCATACTATGATCATGCATGTCTCTTTTTTTATATCCTCAAAGAATGAACAAAAGGAGTATGTACTCCAATTCGGCTAATAACACGACAAAGGACAAGGCTCCACAAAATTTTAAGAGCAACTCATATTTTGGTACTTAAAGTGGTTCTCATGTGTATATAATAACACTAACTTTCACCTTTTCAATTCAGTGCCTAATATGTTTGCACTTTATCCCTTCAAGCTAGCACCTCAAAAAAAAATTACGAAATAGGTCTCACGAGTCACGAGTAACATTGCATTCTAAAAGGGAGAGTACCTATATAGCCTAGACGTAATTTTGACAATAAAGTATCATTCAAATAATTAGGCCCCAATTCTTAATGGGCAAGTACCATTAAGCAAGCATCACCACTGGAGAAGACTAAGATAAGTTTTTGGAGATGTGGATATCTTGTTTGATTTAATTAAACTTTGGGGCTATTTGGATTGACTTACTCAAGTTTATCTACTTGAACAGTTACTTGAGAGACTGTCTGTTTGGGAGAGCTAATAAAAATAGCTTATGACAAGTTCTTAGATTATTTTCAGCTTATTTTCATACGTTTGTCAGGATAGCTTATAGTTTATATACGAAAACAGCTTGTAGTGTATAATAAGCCTTGGTTAAACTAATTGGATTCCAAACAGGGAATAATGGGAACTTAGTATAGACAAATCACAAATCCAAAACAAGGGCGTATGAAAAAGTATAATTTCAAACCAAATTTAAGCAAAAAAAAATGAATATACCTCTTAACGTATTTGTCCATAATACTTCCTTCAGCAGTAGCACCTGTAACATAGAAGAAAAGAGAAATTGAATGTGCAGAACAAAGAAGGTGAAAGCAAAAAAATGATTACAAAGAGAAAGAGGAGATACGGTTAGGAAAGAGAAGGAAGTGGGAGAGAACTAGAGAGATGGAGACCATGCGCCTGCCTTCCTTCCATGATGGCGACAGTTCACACTTCACCTTCCGACTTGAACAACAATGCAATGGTTTGCTGTACTTGCTAACATGCGCGGGACTCACAACTGATGATGATGATGATGCCATTATCCACACAATACTCTTATCTTATCTCTTCTCCATCATGTTTAATACATACAAATTTACTTTTGAGAATAAATTTTATTCAGTTTTTAATTCCCATGTCTAGAGGGTTGAATTGATAATTAAAAAAAATAGAGGGTTTAAATTTTTTATTCTTGGAAATAAAACATAACTATCCACTTTTTTAGAAATATAAAGAATTTATCAAATACGTTTGGTCAAAAATAAATAAATTATCAAATACATATGTGGTGACAATTCATATGAAAGCTAAACAACACAAATAAATATTGAAATCATGAAACAAACACGCTTTAAATAACTAGTAACATACTTATGTGTAGCTTATTTTCTTGAAAGCTATACAACACAAATAAATTTTGAAAAAGAATTTAATAAAATTTTCTTTTAGTTTATTTTCTTGTTTCTGTTTTTATTTATGAAGCTCATCGTTACGATGAGTGAGGGTGAGTAGTTCACCCTTGTCTTGGGATCATAGAAAGTGATCTTATGATGAACTTTTCACGATCCATTTTCTTTTGTTGAGAGACAAGAAAATTGTTGGATATGAGAAATACTTATATGAACACAACACCAAATCAAAATCACTTAGGCACACACTCATTAAAATATTTATCATTTAATTATTTCAAAAGGATATATTTTTTAATTCCTTTCTCTTTCATACTTTTCTTTTTTATGTGTGTGTCTAAATGACACATATTTATGCTTGTGACCAAGCAAGTGTTTCTCGTTGGATATATAAAGCTAGACAAAAGTCTTGAAGCATGAGAACAACTTAAAGATTTTTGGAATGATATGAGTAATAGGGTGCAACGAATCATACAAACATAGAAATCATAATAATACAAGCTATATTGGTAAGGCAAACCCTTTGTTCTTGCAAGATGACAAAAGATATTTTTAAGAGTTACTTCATCCTTAGGCAATGATTTTACATAACATAAGAAAACATTAGGAACTAGGATTATTCACTGTAATTTGAACTCCATGATTCCAAGACGTTTTTAATTAATTGCTTATTTTCAAAACCAAAACCAAACACCGTTTTTCAAAACCAAAATACAATTTAACTAAACACTTAGGAAAGAAAACTTGTCATGAGAGTCATAATTTTCCGAGGAAATGATGCTCTTTTTACTACGACTATATATTCTTACACTTGCCTTGAGATTCATAATTTTCTTGGCATCGTTGTTGTCTGGGACTTGTTGAAAATTGAGATAATTTTTTTAATTGGTTTAGTTTAAAATCTTTCTTTTCTACTTTTTTTTTATCTTTATTCTTTTTTCAGTATGGCCGCATAAATCTAGTTTATAAGAACTTTTGCAAAAAGGGTGTCTATTTTCCGATTTGAAATTGGAAGATCCAAAAATCCGTCAATTAACTTTTCTTGAATGTTTATATACAATACAATTCGATGAAATAGCCAATGGAAAGGGAGTAGAGTGTTTGAAAAAAAAGGAAGGATAAATGAAAGAAATAGAGGACAATGGAGAGACTTATTTTTCTTCAAAATATTAAAAAAAAATTCATTTGGGACCTAAAAAGTTGTATCAGAGGTTTTGGGGTGTCTGAGAGAGTTTATATGAATTCCTCAAATTTAATATATATATATATTGTTATAATATTCTTAAAATTAAAAATATATTATTCATAAACATTGATTTATCACTCTCTAAGAAAATACTCTTTTAAAAAATGTGGAAAATTTCTCAATTTTCAATATATTTATGTCCCCCAAACTCTTTCTTTCCCCTCCCCTCTAAACTCTCAAACAAAGCCGGGATGAAGCTAGGACTTGGTTATATATATATATATGTTTACTTTTAAAATATTTTTTATATTTGAATCAAAATTTATATTTAATATTTCATAAAAAAGATATTGATAAATTAATTTTGATTTTGGTGTTTTTTTAACAAAAATAAGATATATTAATGCCCAAATCCTATTTGACTTGGTACCCAAGAAAGAAAAGAAAAAAAGAAAAGAGAAGACCTCTATATATATGTGTATATATACACACACAAACCCTCACATTAGAAGAAAAGATGACTTCTTTTTCTTGTAGGCGATCAATTCCCACCGTTGATAGAATTAGCGACATGCCGGATTCAATACTCGGTCATATTCTCTCTTTTCTCCCAACCAAACTTGCTGTAACCACAAGTATACTTTCTAAGAGATGGAAGCCGGTATGGCGCTAGGTGTTCACTCTTGATTTTGACGACAAAACCTTCCCAGACTTCGACAGCTTTCGCAGATTTGTTAAGTTAGCCATGTTCCGGTTGCGAGACAAAAAAACTCCCATCTATTCGTTTACCTTCAAATTAAGTCACTCTTCTCGTTCGACCAAAGACAATTTGATTGAATTTTTAAATTTGTGATGGAAAGAGGAGTCAAGAATCTTAACTTCAACATGACTGATAAACAGCGTTCTATCTATTTACCTCCTCGCATTCTCAGTTGTAAGACTCTTCAGATTCTTACGTTGGGAAACTTACTTATTAAAAAATTTGATAAAGTGGATTTTCCTCTTGTCAAAACTCTTCATTTGGATAGAGTTTTTTTCACACCTCCTCAATGTTTTGTGAAGTTTATATATGGTTTTCCTATTCTAGAAGATTTGAATGCAAAAGTATTTCTATTAAGTTCGCCGGAGTCATTTGATGATCCAATAGTAAAGTTGAATGCTTTACCTAATTTGGCCAAGGTAAGGATTTGTTATGGTATGAATGATATGATGACTTTATTTTGCAAGGCAAAGATTTTGCATCTAGAACAGGTATGAATATCATGCTCCTAAATCATTTTTAGATAAATTATGGTTTCACACAACTCTCAAATTATTTTTGCCAGTTCATATTATTATTTTTTTCGTTTCAAAACAATATGTTTTAGAAATTTAAGATATAATTGACCTTTGTTTTCAACTATATGCTATTGTATTTATGCTCTTTGCCTTGAGTATTGGTACATATATACATCAACCAAATAATTTTTTCATCTATGTGCATAATCTACCAAAGATATGGAATAAAGAGAGTATACATTTCTAATGTTGTGCACCTTATGCAGATGTATGTGTGGAATTTGAAAAGACTTCGCATGTTTCACAATTTGTAAAATATATTATGCAGCATTCAAAAGTACTCAAGACCATGACAATTCAGAGTACCTGCCTTGAAAATGACCAAATGAAACTGAAATTATCTTCATGCACAAGGGGCTCTACAACATGTGAACTTCTATTTGATTGAGGATGACAGTTACGCCATGTTTTTGAAGAACATGTATTTGTGATTCATGAAAGAATTTTTTTGGCAGTTTTATCTATTGTATGGTATAGTCCGGTTGTTGATTCTATGAATAGTGATAAAACGTAAAACTATGATATATTTTGAGTTTTAATTGATTGCTTGAAACATGAAAGAAATCCAAGTTTTGCATCAGACTAAAGAACAGTTCTGTATGAGAATATTAAGTCTAATTCATAGGCTTGTCTATGTAGGCATGAATAATTTGTTGTATGCCTCACTTTATTTCTGTTTTGGATTGTAAAGGCTTGCTTGAATCAATTTAATTGGATACTATGTCTTATAAGAATTTTCAAAGCTTTTGGATGGTTTATTAATCCTTTTACTGCTAAAACCCTTATGTTAAGTGGGTAATTGAGTTCTTTCTAGCACTGTGCATTGTGTTCACATTATTATTTTTTTAATTGCTACAAAGTTGTCTGAGCTTGGTCTTGGTTTGATTTCTGATATGTTATTATTATTTGATTTAGCAATTGGCCATATTTTATACTCTTTCTGATAGACTCACTTGGACTAAGGTATATGCTACAAGTCTCAACACATATGGCTGGCTATGATGCATAGTAATGAAATTGGCTATAGCTGGCTTGTTCATTAGCTTTAGTTTTTTATTTCTTGTGAATTTGTAGCCATGTCATACTGAAACTACAAGATTATAATTTTAAGAAATAGGCCATTGTTAATATTGCAGCTGAATTGGAAAACAGTTAACAGGGAAGGATGTGATTCCTCAAGAAATAGGTCTTTGTTCTATAAAACAGCCAGCATTTATTTTACAACACAGACAATTCCTCAAGCTTTGGAAAATTTTATTTTTAATCTCCTTTCAATTTACTATTTGTATGTTCCTTCCTAATCCATCCTCTGGAAGTTGGCTTGCCAATTTAGTAAATTTCAATAAAACAGTACTTTTTATTACAATACTTGTAATTGGGTACATTATAGTTGCTCGATGTTGGTAATCTATGATTGTTATTCATAACTTTTTCTCAGTTGTTACTAGGTTCATCTATCAGCATCACTAACTAAATTTATCCCTATTGAGGTTAATAGCTTTTTATAGGATCACTAATACATTCATTTTTGTCCTTTTGGAAAAGTATTCATAACATAGTTCTTTCATTATTTTGAAGGTTTTATTTTTTATTGTCACAGGTGTCGTACTTCTTTTCCTTCTCCTTTTCACTCTAGCTCTTTTTCAGATCCGTAGTTCTTTTGGTTTCCGTCGACCTTATGTATTCCGGCCGCATCTCCGTGTGTCCTTTTTCTACCGTTTTCGCTCCACCTTAGGTTTTTGTGTTTTTCCTCACTTTGGGTCCTTTTTGGGTCGTGCTGGTGGGTTCTTGTAGGTATTTGGCTTGGTTTTGTTTACTCCGCCGACGACGCCTTCTCCTTGTCATCGGCGGTTGCATTTCTTCTGTCTGGGTTTTGTTTCCGCTTCAGACCGGCGTCGCTGCCCGTGTTTTGTTGTTGGGTTTCATCTTCCTCTAGATCGGTGTTTGTGTTGCCGTTTTGTTTCATGGTGAGGCGGTCTGGTGGAGTAGTTATGTCTCTATCGCTGGTTTGTGGGTATTCACCGTGTCTACTTCTTCGGAATACTACGACGATGTTGTTGCTTTCCTTAGAGACGTTCAGCTTCGCTGTCTTGCTCTTGTTCTCACTGGACCTGATCAGTGGTGGTTGTGGTGATGCGTGGTGGTGGTGGTGGTGGTGGTAGTGGTTTTGATGTGTGATGGTGGTGATTTGGTTGTGGTGGTGGTGGTGGTGTTTCGGTATGACTGGGTGTACGTGGTGGTTGTCATGGTGTGGTTTGGATGGGGGTCGTGGATCTTTTTGGGCTCGGAGTTGGGGTTGGAACGCTTTGTGGACAGGAGCTTTTTAAGGGGGAGGTTGGTGTTGCTTAGGTGAGGAGGTGGATGTTTTTCTGGTGGTTGTTGTGGGTGACATCTTATGGAGGTTGCATCTGTTATTCAGGTCCATATTCATTGCCGCTTGCTCTTGTTTTGTATTTTGGGTTGTTTAGGTGTTTTGAGGGTGTGTGTCCTTCGAGTTGAGCATTGTTTTCCTTTTGGATTGTTGTTTGCACCATCGCAAAGCTTGTCGTTCGTCTTTCTTATTGGGTGCTGGATTCTGGTGGGCGATTACTTTTGATTCGAGATTAGGAGTTGGCATTTGGCTGCAATCTTGTTTGGCTGGCTACGCTGTTTCTCTGGTGGACCGGGGGTAAGGGGTTCCCTTCTGATTTGGTCCTGAAGTCTGGTAGGCCGATCGCTTTTGATTCGAGATCGGGAGTCAACTTTTTGGTTCAAGTTTGGTCTTGGGCTGTTTTGGCGTTCTTTCGGTGGACCGGAGGTTGAGAGGTGGTGGAAGTTGATTGATCTTAAGAATTATGGCTCAGCTTTGAGGACGGGGCGTTTCATTTAAAGGGGTGTTTATCTGGGGTTGAGTAGTGGTGATGAGTGGTTATGGATTTCGCTTTTGCAGAGGTCGTTTTGTGAAGGAGTCTATTTTAGGTGGTGATGTTTATTTTGGTTGGTGTTGAAGGTAGGGTTTGGTCGGGTGTTGTCTGTATGGGCTGTCTTTTATGGTGTTTATTTTCAGGTGGTCAACCTATATACGGCACCTTTAGTTTGTATTCTCTGAATCACCGGTCTCTGTTCGTCTTGAGGAAGGATCCTTAAATAAAATTTGTTGTTTTAAAAAGGTATTTTGATTTCTCTTGTGTGCTAGGAGTTTCCTATTTCTTTTGTCACATTTTAAGATATGAAACACATGCATAGACTCGGACACTTGACACGATATTGCACTGACACATACACACAAGTAGTAATTTGAGAAAATAGAAGTGATTGATTGCAACCACCTGTGTCGATGTTGGATCCAACATGTGCTATGCACTCGTTGTGCATAGCATGACGACAAGGACAAGAACTAAACACCAACACCGGCAAATGTTGCAACCGATTCCTTGATTTGAGAGTTTTATTACTACTTAACTTACACTAACATGTTTGTATGATTGACTTTGGACTTTCAAAAGGATACAAGGATCCTATCAATTACAGTCATATCCCGTACAGTCGAATAAGAATTTCTATATGGCTTTATTGGACAAAAGATATAGTATTTTTTATTGTTGATGTTGATATCGATATAAAATTTGAATAGAATCGACAACGTGAAAATTCAATAGTTTAATTAATTAAACATTGAATTTAATCATCCACTTATTATTTGGAGGTAGCAATGATAAGTTATAAAGGTGGTACAAAGGACCAATGCTGCTCCTTGCACCATCATAGACCGCTGCTAGATGAGGAGGAGGAGGGTTGGGTTTTGGGGGAAAGAAGAGGCGGTGCAGGAGCTTCAAATAGACATAGGAGAGAGAATAAAACTTTTCAGAGAGAATATTTTTTTTTTACTTTAATCAAACTACTTTTTTTAAGGTTTTTTTCAAAGAAACTTTTTTAAGGTTTTTTTTTTTTAAAGATTTAAAGGGTTGATGTTACTTATCAAACTACTTGATCAATTTGTTTCTTTTTTGAAAAACTTATTCTATCTTTTGTTTTTTATAAGTAAAATTTAATCTTTGTTACATTGCAAAAATATCTCAACAAACTACAAATATCTATTTTAATCTTATCTATCTTATATTTTTTTAGGGGATTTTATATATATTTCTTCTCCGAAAAAATATATACCTTTTCCTATTAATTTTAATCCTATTTTAACATAATTTTTTCAATAAACTTTAATTCTAATTTTTTATATTTAAGATCGAAAAAGAATTTCTTTTTATTTAATATTTTGAATTCAAAATTTATCCATCTATTCAGTTTTTTTAATTATTTTCAAATCTAAATTTAATACAACTTTTTTTAATTTTTTTTTCCTCTCAATCTTATCTTTAATAAAACTTAATTTTATTAGTAAATAAACTAAAAATAGTGCGTGTCAATAGACACATGCGCGCGCACATATACGCATATAGTGATAATTTTACACACACATCCATTCATATCACATTAAACTATCTCCAAAAAAAGAGATGTCTTACCATCTCTTCTAAATGTTTTTTGGTTATAATTAAATATAACTAATAACCAACTATCTATTAATCCTCTCATGCAACTCTTAAATAGAGTTGTAACTAATTCAAAAAGAAATTCACAATTTAACAATGGTAAAAGATCCCTAACTCAGACAGAAAATGAAGTACTAGTTTGTTTATGAATATTATTAACTTGATCATAAAGTTTTCCAATTGAAACGTACTACCTTCCTTATAATAATCTCATAATACTTCCAGAATCTTTAAGAAGGTACTTCAACCACCACTCACATGCTACCAAAGGAAAAAACACAAGTTTGTTAGATCCACTCACTCACACAAGTCTGTCTTGAATTTCTGTGTGTTCTGAAACAGTAACAATGGCTAAAACTTTCACACTGTGCTGTCTTTTCTTCATCCTTTCCTTCCTTCTTGGTGCTTCTACCGGTGCTACTCAAAGTAAGTCTAAAACAAGTCTTGTTTTTGTTTTTGTCTCAGATTTGGAATCTTGATGTTACAGTTATGTAATATAAGTTTGATCTGGTATATAATAACTTGAAAAAAAATGTGATTTTTATATTTTAGTGTTAATCTTTGTGATCTGTTCCAATGTAGCATTTCACAGTAATTCTGCTAGCTGTTTTATGACTAGATCTTAATTTCTTGCAAGTTGTAGTTTTGGTCAATTGGTGGAAAATTGTTTCATTTTTTGGTATTCTTGAATCTTGGTTGGTATTGGAATTTATGATATAGAGAACTGTCCATATCTGATTTGGAACTTTTAGTATAATGGTGTAGAAGGAAAGTGAAGGAAAAAGAGAACAAATTAAGGATATCCCTTTATTCTTGATTTGGACAATCATCCATTTCTTCGTCTTTATAACTCATTAAAGTTTATGGTCTTGTTTTAGTGTGGAGTTTCATTGGTTGATTTAGTTATTGCATAGAAGTGCTATTAGAAGTTTGTTATAAGTTTAGTTGCAACTGCATCCTCTTATGTTAGTTAGTCACAAATTGGCTGTAGGAGGGCGGGGGTTGGGTAGTTCACATGGTTTGAGTTAAGGGATAAAGAGTTGGAGGTCCTGAGTTGAAACCCGTACGAATGACTAAATATTAATCTAACAACTAGTTACTAACATTTGTCATTCAAAAAAAAATTGGTTGTAGGAAGCATAATGAAAATAACGTGACACTTTTATAACTGTATAAACTTCCGGCACTTTTTTAAACTAGCAGGCCTTGATTTCATTTTATATTGTCTCTGCTCCGATCCAAAAATGCACTATGTCCACGTGTTCTGTGTATAATAGCAACGACCCATTTGATGCTTATTGTTTATGTGCTAATTATGTGGTCTTCCCTGGATTAATTTTGTTGAATGACAACTTTTGCTGTCTTCTATCTATGTTTCTAGCTCTAGGAAAGAAATTGAACTGTTATGTGGTTAGGAAATAAGTTGTGAAGCAGTTGATAACCAGGTACCTTTGTTTGAAGATGAGACGTTTGTTGTAATTTAGTAACAAAAGAACTGAACACCGTGTAAAGTTATGACTTTTGTGGTGAAATTAGAACTAAACTTATGGAAGCCTTAAATGGTGATCTCTTTATACTTGACACAGTCAGACAGCACTAGGATTTAGGAATTTGAGATTTGGTGTTCATTAAGAGTGGAGAAAATGTTGTGGACAAATGAATATCTAGCTTTCATTATGGCTTTTGGATCAGAGATGAAATGGCTGTTTTAGCCAGAGACAGAGTTTAGTCTGTATATAAAGGGATGAGAAATAAATAAAAATGAAATTGTTGCTGCTCTTTTTGTATAGAAACTCGTGGTATTGCTTCCATCATTGTAGCAACTAGCAAGTATTACCAACATTTGTTATAGTTTTGTCTTGGATGTGTTACATGTGTGCTTCCCAGATGGTGGATTCTTCTGCCGAGAATCTGTTGAGAAACTCATATTTTATTAATTAAAATTGAATAGTTCTTTTGTTCTTTGAATTTCTCTTATATAGTATGTGTTTGATATTCTGCACTTAACTTATGTCTCACTACTTGTTTTTGTACTGACTGTATTTCAAACACAGTTTGCAAAAACTCAGTTTATGTGTCTTGCCTTTCCTTTTATCCTTTGATTAAGGTTACATATTTTTACATTTTCATTGATTTTATATATATGGCTACTTTCCTCACAATAAACAGCCTACTTTTGGCTTACTGAAAAGTATATATTTAAAATCAATGAAAATAGCCACAATAAACAGCCTCATAGTTATATTTATTTCCGTACTATATGATTAAATTTCTTTTATTGCATTCACTGTTACCCATTTCTGTGTTCTCTAAATTAACATTTGTGTGACATTATGAAAACTTTGCAGTAAAAGTTACTGATAACCCTGCGGACAAGTTAGTAGCTGCTATCAACGAAAACAGAACTGCTCACAAGGATTCATCTCTATTTGATAATCCCGGGCTCGCATGTCTCGCTCTACAGTACATTAAGGCATACCAGGGTGATTGTGGTGCTGTGGGTGGATCTGATGCCAAGAAGCCCCCTGAATCTCAATTTGCTGAAGCTTTTGCCCCAAACTGTGGTGTTAAGGCATCAACTCTTGCTCGTATAACTGGTCGTTTCTTGGGGTGCCAGACTAAGTATGTCCATGCACCTGAGGCGTTTTCTGAAATCCTGATAAGAAACGAGAAGAGCTTAGACATACTCTACAGTAAGAATCACACTCAAGTTGGTGCTGCTGTAACCGGTACTGATGGAGGGTCTCCTTATTTCTGGTGTGTGTTGTTTAGCAATGGCAAACCTAACAGCACCTTTGCTTTTGAGGGTGGTGTGGCTAAAGAAACAAAACCAGGTTGCTATAGTGGAGCTAATGTTGTGTGCAGTGGTGCTCATGTTTGGTCACCAGTCAGTGTGATGTGGCTATTTGTTGCTTCAGTTTCAATTGCAATGGGGTTTGCTTTTCCATTGTGATCATGAATTGTATGAATTTTCACTTGATTTAGGGGCCTTCATTTTGTCACTGCAGAGGATTGGTCTCAGCTATTCTTTTCTTCTTATTTTCCTTTGTTTTGATTTTGTTATTTGTTGAGAGGTTCATTCCAATTGTCTTCCTATTTTTAATGCCTACATATGAAACATGGCTCTTGTAAATTTCTCATTTAGGAATACAAGTTTTGCTTTGATTGTTATACGATTGCAATTCAAGATGCATCTGTTTGGACATTATGGAATGTACCCTAGCCCTGAAAAAGGGGTGAAATTGTTGCATAAGCTTTTTGGAGAAATATTCGTATTAAATAATATAATTACATTTTCAAATCATATCTCAAATGCTACCAGACATAAAAAAGAATTGAGTTAAAAAATTATATATGGACCTTATCAAAAATAATTATATGGATTGTACAAACACAGACCAAAATTAAGTATAAAACAGAAAGTAAACAACGAGGTCGAGCTAATGACTAAAATCAACCAAGAAACTAAAACACCTTGTCTCCACCTAAAAACTCAAAAGTTTGAATTTATGAACTATCTCTTTTACATATATTTATTTAGTTTTTTCCTTTTCTTCTTCTTTTTTAAACGGTTTAGTTTATTCTTAATCAATGTGAAATTAATCACTCATATTTGAGTTTCAACAATTGTATATCTACAATGAATTTAAAGAAATTTATAGAATTGTTGATAGAACAACTAGGAATAATTTATTTGGCTCTTGACTTTAGCATATTTTGACTCTAAGATGCGTAGTTCTAACTGCTGTATTTTATTTAACCATCACAATTAAGTACTTTAGCACAATTCTATCAAAATTTGGTTATATTTTCTTCTTTAGACATTGAGATCATGAGATGACTATCGAGCTCTTAACAAAACACGGTACAAAAGAAATTTTTCCGCATGTTCGAATATCTCACATCACAGTTTGAGCAACATGGGACATTACAAAGATGATTTCCACTTCAAAAGAAGAACAATAATCACAAAAATACCGCCTGAAGAACCACAAACTCTATGAATCCAGTATCGATCAAACACGGCCAAGCTCTGGTCCAAGAAAGCTGATAAAGCTATGCATAAAATCAATAAAAAGAGCAGCAAAGGCAACCAAACAGCAACGTTTGTGGCATCTTCATCATCATCTTCCAAGTCACACTCTGGTTTTCGCTCCATGTAAAGAGTAGAAGCCACAGCAAGAACCACCAAACCGATGGTAGCTAGTCTTTCATATAGTGAAAATTCGCTTCCTTTTCTGCAAGCTCCAAGTTCCATTCACTATGATATGGTTTATGAGTGACCTTGGTCCTTGGTTCTCTCCCTGTGGGATAGCTAATGTTATTGTGCAGAAATGAATATGGTGGAACTTTGGGGGAAAAAGGCACCACTCCAATGTCAATACGTTAATTGGAATCCTACTTTTTCAAAACCAGTAAGTAACAAGGACTAGAAATCACATACCGAAAGGCTACTTCAGTTGTCATTATACTTGTTACATTGCATGGATACGATTATGAATCCGATTCTCTACTAACAAATCAAAATATTCGCTGCTTGACTTATGTTTCATTTGGAATCTGATGCTGTTTCTGTTATGCATGTGAATTATTATAACAAATTACAGTCCTCGCAAATGTCCAAAATACTATTCAACTTCACAAATTTGAATAAAATCATACTGGGATGAAATACCTTTTTTTTAGAAGAAAGGGGTGAAATACTTTTTGGGGGGCAAACAGAAATAAAAGGAACGTGCTGAAAATATTCTCTTTTGTGTATCAGAAGTTAAATAGTACGAGAATTCATGGAGAAAAAAAGTATTGATATGATTATAATAAACTCGGAGCTTTTGAAAAAACATTATATGAATCACAGGCTCGAAAATTGTGTTGCCTAGGACTATGATAACTGTGAAGTTACAACAGAAACCTATTTAAATGAACATACATGCAGAGGTACAAACTAAAGCATTATGATATTCTAATTTGCAGAAGTGGAGGTCTTTGACCCGATCCCTTGAAGCCGCCTCATCCATTTGTTCTGTGAAGAAGTAACGTCGGTGGGTTGTTGTAATCTAGCTTCAAGACCTTGCTTAGATTGTTCTGTGACTGGAAGCTCAGCAGGGAGTGCAGCAGCAGTGCTAGTGAAGGCATTCAGAACAAGGAATGCTAGGATGGGAGAGAGATCCAGTCCTCCAAGAGGGGGGATAAGCCCACGGAATACATTCAAATACGGGTCACATACGGTGCTGAATCAAACAATAACCACTTTATTGAACACTCAAATTCTTTAACCAATTAAATCTGTGTATGTTGTGTGTCATTAAATAATTAGCTACATTGGTTCTACGCAGTGTATAATGTCCAAAAGTGAAGAAACATGAAGCTACATCATACGCACCAGGGATGAAATAACATAATCAAATATTTTGGTAATTTAAGGTAAATAATTAAATTCTATTGGGCGCCAATTGCATCCCGCTGCTCAAGTATTTTCTACGTAAATGGATTCCCTAGGTCAGATAGTGGCCTGCAAGAAGATTTCAACCATCTGATTGTGATTGCTGTTCTACAATGTTCTAAATTCTTTGCTGAGCATCAAATCTAGACCATTTGATTTCAATCAAATGGCTCCAATGCATTGACGATAGGATTCCCTAAACATAGACAATCTGGGTCCCTCTCTAATAGCATCCAACCTACAATCCAACACCTCCCATTGGAATTCCCTGGCCTTAAGTATGGAACTTACATGTATATATCACTCATTTTGACCCTTTTCAATTCAACCACCTCAAAAGCATCCCATTTTTCTAAGAGAAATGCTACTTGTAGGGAAAAGATCTATCACAAAAACATTCACGATGCTTACTCACTAATACCTCCTCCTTGTAATTCTTGTGTGACCGCCCATGTATTCCACTAAAGTGGAAGATCCAATGACCAAAAACAATTCGCGAAACACTCATGATGATTTTTTTGCGAGAAATAGCACAACTCTTTTCTAATTGAGTATGGATTCCAATAAGAGTAAACCATCAAATTGGTCTCTATCTTTGTAAGCCTCTCCCAAATCAGTATCTGCCACTATTAATATTTAAAACCAGTCACAAGTTTCTCAATTGGGTCGTTCATCATGTGACAAGGACATAATCGAGAAACTTTTGCCAAAAACAGAGGCTAGTTTGAAATATTAACAGAGTGAAGGACTAATTTGGGAGTAGGTTGCAAAGAGTGAGACCAATGGTGGTTTACTCTTATCCACTCATGGAAGATAAGGAACTGCCTCCAACAACCATTCTATAATTTTGAATCAATATTTATACGTAATTGGCACATTTTGGTTAAAATACATGCAAATGTGACTGACCTGAGAGGAGCAACGATGGCAGGAGGAGCGTTAGGAAACCAGGTAAGAACAAGCCTGGCAACGAGCAAGGTGTTGTAAAGACTCAAGAAATTATTAAGTCCATTAGCCACCACTAAGGCAGCCACGGAATCACCAGGTAAAACAGCAGCAAAATTGAGATGATTACTCACCGACCTACTGTTCCTATAGTTACTGCACCGAATCTGATAGACGAACCATAAAAATCATGAATAAGAGCAAAATTTACTATGAATTAATTAATTACTGCTACTTTTACTAACCTGTACGCATGTGTCATGGAATTGAGAGGAAAGAGAGAGAAGTTTGTTTAAGAAAGGGTTTTGAGAAGCTAAGGAGTGGAGAAGTTTAGAACAATTATCGACGGCGTTGGAAATGGATGTGGGGAGTTGTGGAGGGGAGAAGTTGGAGATGGGGGATTTGAGAAAGGGGAATGCTAATGGGGATTGAGAATTACCCCAACAAAACGAGGCGTTCTTCTTCGTTTCAGTATCGGTGGTGGACGAGTCGCAACCGTTCATAACGGCCATTTTCTATTCTCAACTCTACGGAGCTCAGACAATAAGATGGATAATCTTAACAAGATAACAAACAAACCACACCACAGCTGTATTTTTGAACGTGGCTTCTTTTAATGAACACAACTTTCACTGGTGTTATATCACACTATATTATATTAAGAGGAATGAATAAATTGTACTACATTTGTTGAGTTCCTTAAAAAAATTAGAAATCATATTTATACAACTGCTTTACAATAATTTTTGACAATTCTCTCGTACTTGCGTTATGTTTGCTTATTTCATTTTTTTCCTCTCTATTTGCGTTATGTTTGCTTATTTCATTTTTTTCCTCTCTATTTGCGTTATGTTTGCTTATTTCATTTTTTTTCCTCTCTATTTTTATTGACTAATAATAAAAATCATGTCCTTGTTTTTTTTTTTGTACAAAAAATCATGTCCTTGTTATAAGAACAAAAATTAAAACCAATATAATGATTAATTTAAGGACAACTCTTGTTGAACATTTCAAGCAAATTAATAATCAAAACACTCATTCCTTCTAATAATGGTATCGTTGTCGAGTGAAGTAGACATCTTAACAACACATGTGGTGTGTATGGAAAGACTAATGATATTTTAACATAAAAAACTTATGAGATAATTTATTTCCTTTTAAGAATTATGGGCTAACTTATAAAATCACACAAAAAACAACCCATGAGATTTATATAATGTTTTTTTTCTCTCAACCAAATCAACACTTGATTTTATAAGTTGTCACATAAGTTTTTCAATTTTTAATGTTCAAATAACAATACTCCGACGATAAAGAATTGTGTATTAATTTAGGGACAACTAAAAAATACTTACCAAGTTGCATTTAGTGATTGGATAGAGAAAATATCTCTCTAGAATATAAGAGATAAATTGTGAACATCAATTTGATACCATCAAGTTGCATTCGTCTCTGAGGTACGTAAAATATGATCAATTATTATTCTATTATAGATTGAATTCGGGGTCTTCAGGAATGTTCACAGGATGAAAAGTATAATTTTTCTTTGCTGATTAAATTGATGATTTTTTAATTAAAAAAACTCAATTGTGCAAATTGTCCTTGTCTCAAATTATGGTTCATGTAATTACTAATCATGTTAAAGAAACACCACAATTACTAATCACTTTTAATTAGGTCCCTAAGGTCATTTTGTTGTTGATGTGGTGCTTATTTGCTGACGAAGTCATGGTGACTAGGCAACAACTATGTTGACTTCGTAAAAATTGCACTGGTTGGACCAAAATGCCTTAACGATTAAAGACAGACAAAAAAAAGACCATTGTACCCTTATTCTTCCTAAAGAAAGGTCTATTACTGAATATGTTGTTAGAGAATTTATTGACGGAGAACCATACTTTTTGAAGGAGGTTAAATGGGAGAAGAAGTCTGCATGAATTGGACCAGGGAATTAGCTTTGTGCAAGGAGAAAAGATTTTATGGTGTCGAGTTTGTTAAACTGTATGATGGAACAGAAGAATGAGGTGTTGATGAAGCTGAGGGTTCTTCGGCCACGTCTCTTAGTGATGGCATCAATGTCTATGGTGATGGAGAGGCGAAGGTTAGCGATGGGTTGAAGATATGAAGATCGATAATGATGTTATTAAGCTGACAATGCTGATTCATATATAGAAACATCGAGAGACGATGGAGATCCATGAAGGATTTTGTTGGAATTTGTGAGAGATTATATTATTTTAGTTTAAGGAGAGACTGTGATTCAGGAAGAGAGAAAGGATAGTAATTTTTGGCCTTGAAACATTAAGGGCATTTTTGCCCATTCATACTATATTTCAACGAGTCAACATTGTTAATGACGAGTCACCATGATCACGTCAACAGATAAGATGAAGAAAAATGATATCAGTGTTTTGTTTAAAAAGATTAACAACTACACGAACCAAAACTCAATTATCCTTATTTGCAACGATGAATTGCATAATGAAGCGGAAAACAAATGAGTTATTTGAAAAGAAATATAATAAAAAAAAGTAGTCACGTGAATAGCACGATTCTACCACTAGGGGTCTCTTTGATAAGACCAAAAAACGAGCTTATAGCTTATAGCGAATAGCTTATAAGCTCGTTTGATCAAAAAAGTTCTGTTTGGTAATGTTTTTCTACCACGAGCTTATAACTTATTTCACGGGCGTATAAACTATTTTTCAGACGCTATTCCAAGTAGCGTTTGAGCTTATAGCTTACAGCTTATCATTTTTTCTTTCAATTTTACCCTTATTATTTATTCTAAAATTCAGTTTTACCCTTTATAATTTCAAATAAAATATCTATGTTTTAAATGCTCACAAATGAAAGATCTATATTATTCTTTTTACAAAATTTCGTTTTTACGGTTACATTTCATTTTACATTTTCCTAAGGATAATTTAATTGTATATGGTTACGTTAATTTTTTTTCCGAAGGACGTTATTTATAATTTGTTCGGTTAAATTCTTTGCCCATTCTATTAAACTTGTCTTTCATCAAGTTTTATTTTTTTAGAAAGATTCACGTCTAGTTTTTTTTTTTTTTTTTTACAAATAGTTTTAGGGAAATGCTAACCGGTGCCCCCGGGATACTAAAAAGGGAAATTATATAGTAATTATTGCATTGAAAACTGTGTCATTAATCCATAAATAAGTCAACAAAATTTCCTTTTATGGTAATAAATTCTTTTTTTTGTATGCTTAACCAGTGCCCCGGGGACACCGGTTAACATGACCCATAGTTTTATTGTTATTTGTTACGTCTATATATTTTATCATTATATATTTTTTTTATAAAGTATACTGAAATGAAAATAAATACTAAAATATAAAATAAAGAGTCAATATCTATTATATAAAAGATATATAAATTAATAATTTAAATTAGCAAATTTTAAATACTTTAGTTGTTAATTTTATTATAAATTAAAAATGTCATTTTACACTTAATAGTTAATTGAACCGTTAAATTTACCAAACACTTCAACTAACTTATCAGTTATAAGTCATCAGTCATGTTATCAGCTAACTTATAATCTATCCGCTATTTTCAGTAGCCTAGATTAACAGTATCTGACGACCACCTCTATCTATTTCAGAATATAACAACATCATGTAACATGAAAGAATTTTAGTGGTTCACGTTTACAATTACAACCTCCGATAATGGCGTCTCATCTGCTAACTCTTTCTCTATCCTCTCCACCTAATTTCCGTTTCAATTACTCATTCAATCTCAACCATGACAATCACTTCATTTCTCTGCTTCCCACTAAACGCCGTCACAACCGCAACTACCACCGCCGCAAAATTCTCCGGCCACATTTCTCCATATCAAACACCTTCAGCACCGAGATTCGCTCACCGGAATCGGAATCAGAATCGGAATCATTTCTTCTTCAAGCTCAAACACAGACCAAAGACTCTCCAGTTCTGCTTGACGTCACCGGAATGATGTGCGGCGGGTGCGTCTCCCGAGTCAAAACCATTCTCTCCTCCGACGATCGAGTTGACTCTGTAGTTGTCAACATGTTGACTGAAACCGCCGCTGTTAAGCTTAAAAAGCTCGAAGAAGAATCTACCAGCGTTGCGGATGGACTTGCTCGGAGATTGACGGAATGCGGGTTTCTGACGAAGAGGAGAAAATCGGGTTTAGGAATTGCGGAGAATGTGAGGAAGTGGAAGGAGTTGGCGAAGAAGAAAGAGGAACTTCTTGCTAAGAGTCGTAACCGTGTTGCTTTTGCTTGGACTTTGGTTGCATTGTGCTGTGGTTCGCATGCTTCACATATTTTTCATTCTTTAGGAATTCACATTGCTCATGGTAATTTTCAACTTCAAATTTAGGATGTGTTTGGATTGAGTTGTTTGAGCTTATATATTTACTTAAGTAAGAACGTATGAGACAACTTATGACATGTTACTTAAGCTTATTTTCATAAGCCTTGCAGGAGAGCAGAGAGCTTATGAAAACAACTTATATTAAAAATTGTTTGACTTTGTTTTATCTTGTTATAGAAATTGTTATACGCAAATAAGTGCTTATGCATAAGTGTTTAATTTAGCTGTTTCTCCAAGCATGATCTTACTTGAAACACAAGTAAATACATCAAGTTCATTTTGTAACCAAATTCAGAGACTTGAACATAACTTGCTTTTCCTTTTGTAGGACCGTTTTGGGAATTTCTTCATAATTCATATGTGAAGGGTGGTTTAGCTTTGGGTGCTCTATTGGGACCAGGAAGAGGTTAGTTTGTTTCTCTCCCTTGTTTAAATATACATCTTTTGAACAACCATGTTTGAAGTATTAATTAATATACATTTTTCTTTTCAGTTAAGGGTTTATTAATGTAGTTTCATATCTTAATAGACAAAATTACATTTATTAATGATTTTTGTTTAATAACAATTTTAATTACTTCTATAAAAATGAAATTTTATGTATTAAAAGTTGCTATTTTTGGTTTTTTAGGGTACTCGTTAGCAAAACAAATTCTTAAAATTATTAATGTATTTATAAATTTGAAGAAAATTTTATTTCAGATTGTAGTCTTGCCCGTAATGGGATATACTCCTTAATAATTCGAAGTTAATCACAGCGTTACAGTTTTTTAAACGCACTAAACTCGTGGAAATGTTGCAGATTTACTCTTTGATGGCCTACTTGCTTTTAAGAAAGGATCGCCAAATATGAACTCTCTCGTGGGATTTGGTTCAATAGCTGCTTTCATCATCAGCTCGGTGAGATTCTATGTGGGATTTGAGTGTTACAATAAGTTACAAGACAGTGAAATTTCGTTTTTTTTTTTGTTTTTTTTGTGTTGTTAATTCAAACTTCATCTGTGTTATAGATCTCACTACTTAACCCCGAGCTGGCATGGGATGCGTCATTTTTTGATGAACCGGTGACTTTCTTTACTTTCAAATGTCTCATTATTTTCCATTCGGGAATTTGCTTTTTTAAGTCAAGCAAGAGCAAACTACTACTCAACTTGGCCAGGGATTTTGTCTGTTTAGATATGATAACTATTAACTTCACCATCTTTATTGCCATTTCAAACATTCATGTTGATAACAAGCTCCTCATATAAGGATTTTGTCTTTTAGCATGCAGGTCATGCTTCTTGGTTTCGTGCTTCTAGGACGTTCTCTAGAAGAAAAGGCAAGGATTCAGGCATCTAGTGATATGAATGAACTTCTTGTAAGTAGCAATGTGGTTCATCTCTTTCGTTTGATAATATTCCAGGAAATAAGTTTTCAAGAAAATCGTTGCCTTTTATGTATTCTTAGTCCTTCTTGGAACATTTTTCAAATCTTCTTCCATCTTTTGGCATCCTTATTTTAATTGAAAAGTGTATTTATTGAATATCATAATTGATCTCTTTTCCTAAATGTAATTTTTTTTTTTGTATTTGTGATCTCTGTAAGATTATATTCCTTAAAAAAAAATCCCTGTGTTGACTTCTATACCTGATAATTTGTGATCTGGAACCAATTTTGTGTTTACAAGAACAAATTATTGCACATTTCGTAGGCACAGTCTGATAGTACATCATTAGGCTGGTTGATGAGACTTGAGTCTTTGAAGGGCTAACTGCTCCAACAATGTTGGGATAGACTGATGTTCTGATAAGACATTCCCTTTTGATGATTATACGACCTTTGGAAGTCGCAGCATAAAAAAGAGATTGTGATGGTGTTCCATTTAAAAAAATTCAATCTCATTTCAACTTTCATTTCTTTCATTTTCTGATAAATCATTATTTCTCAGAAAAACTAGTAACCCAAGAACTGGAATATTGGTTAAAGGAAAACAAAAAAAGGTTTCTATGAGTATTAAGCATCATATTATAGTTTGAATTTAAAGAGTAGCAGTGTTTTTTGCGGTCATATTTTATAAGTTGGTTTAATTATTTTGTCTTACATGAATTTCCTGGGGTGAATGTTTTTCCAGTCGCTAATATCTACTCAGTCAAGACTTGTCATTACATCATCAGAAGGTTCCCCATCTACTGACAGTGTGCTTAGCTCAGACGCACTTTGTCTGGAAGTTCCAACTGATGATATTCGAGTAGGAGACTCGGTGTTGGTGTTACCTGGAGAAACTATACCTATAGATGTGAGCCTTTCAGACTGTTGGTGAAACTCTGTTTATGTTAATTTATTTATAGCTATATGTGTGGTACCTGAATTAAGTTTACAGTGGGCTCAATCTTCCACCAGTGACCTATAATATTAGCATTGCCTTAGAAAACAGTAATGCAAACGTTTAACTTTGAACATGAGGCATCCCATCATGATTTAAGATGGAGTATATGATGAATCTTGTTGGTTCACGCGGTATTGCTTGCTAACATTATAAACTTCTGGACAGGGAAGGGTTATTGCAGGAAGAAGCGTTGTGGACGAATCCATGCTTACAGGAGAATCACTTCCTGTTTTTAAGGAGGAAGGCCTTACAGTTTCAGCAGGAACTATAAACTGGGTAAGACTTTGAAATCAATATTGAATTTTATGCTGTCTCACTAAATTTACAGGTGGGGCACATCTGACATTTTGATTTTTGTCCCTTTGACTGGGAAGGCAATCATTAATCTATTTCATTTGCCAACAAATTTCTATTTCAGGATGGTCCTTTAAGGATTGAAGCTTCTTCGACTGGCTCCAACACAATGATATCCAAGATTGTACGCATGGTTAGTATCCCATCTTCTGTAATGGCTTAGTGGTGAGACTATATAGTGTTAATTAGATAATCTAGTGTTTTATGTGTTCTTTCCCAGTTAAGAATTTGATTTCTTGCATGCTTAATTGTTGTAGTTTTATAGGACGATGCAGTGCATGTAACTTCTTTTCTTCATTTAATTTCAAAATCATGCATTTTGGAATGTGTTAGCAACCAACCGTAAATTAAGAAGGCTGGCAACAAGAGAAATAAGGATGAAACCAAGAAATCAACTTATCCCAAGTTAGTTAGGACTTGTTAGTTAAGAGCAGAACTTTAAAGCTATTAGAGTAGTTAATTAGTTAGGTTGTTATAAATAGAGGCCTGGAGGTAGATGGAGGCATGATGGCCTTTTTGGAAATAGGTTGCCATTTATCACCCTTCCAAACTGCAGCAGTGCGAATACCAATGGCCACTCAACAAATAAGTAACAAAGGAGGTCCTCGAAATAGAGGTTGGAAGTGCCAATTCAAATACACACTTAGTTGGTCAGTCAGTTTAGGGTGGGAGAGACCAGTCTCTCCAATTTCCGGGGAAGAAATCATTGTATTTTAGTCTCGCTCTCCCTAACTTTGGATACCCCTGATCCATTGTTAGAGAAGGATATTCAAATAAATTTCCTAATTTTCATTATGTTTATGTTTTGGTAAGTAATTCTAAACTTGGATCTTCAACTTAGATTATGTTGATATTTTGAGACATGAAAATCAAACATTTGTAGAGAGTTTCTACAATATTACAGCTTTATCTGGTGAAATATAGGTCGAGGATGCTCAATCGCGTGAAGCACCTGTACAAAGGCTTGCAGATTCAATAGCAGGGCCATTTGTATTTAGCATAATGACTCTGTCAGCAGCAACATTTGCATTTTGGTAAGCACTTATATTTACATACAAGTTCTTTTAGCTGATCTGGTTATGATTTTTAAAGTTGGTCCTGTTGTTTATTTGATATACCCCTAACTAATACTACTTTACTATGACATTATTGATGTAATCCAACTTACGTAGCCCCGCCACTTGAAAAGAAAATGAGCTGTGTCCCATGCCTATTATAGTGTCCAAGCTTCTTAGATTCTTGCTGGAATTTATGATTATAATTTTCCCAAGTAGAAAAGTAGAAGATTTACTTGGAAGAAAAAGGATGAAATCTGATTATTATTTCTAATTATTGAAGAAGTACAAATAACAGTTACAATTTTGAGGACGATAAATTTTATTAACTATTCTAGAATTATGCAAATAAAATCTGTCTTAAAACCATAAAATTAAGAAACACAGTTTTGTACATATAACAAGGAAAAAAAGGAAACGGTACAAATTAATGAGAGAAAACCATGGAAAGAAAATCAGGTAATAATACAATATTTTTCCTCAAGTTGGTTGATGGATATCTTTCTTTCCCATCTTACCAATAAGATCTCAAAGTTGTTTCTAGGGAAGACCCTTAGTTAAATACATCTGCCAACTGACATATACAAGAACATTTTCCAGGTTGCTATCAAAGCACTTGGAGGAATTAGGTGTTCATTGATAATATTAATTATTATTATTATTGAATTATAAAATATGCCGCGAAACCAAAAAACTAAAATAAGGAAATAAGGAAACTGTACAAATCAATGAAAGAAAATCAAGTAATAAAGCAGGGATCATGGATGGTTCATCTTACCTATTAACGTTAACAAACTTATTGCATTTGTCTCTAGGTATTTTGCTGGAACACACATATTTCCTGATGTTTTGCTCAATGATATTGCGGGCCCGGAAGGAGATCCTCTGCTTTTGAGTTTAAAACTCTCTGTAGATGTTTTGGTAAGTAATTCTAAACTTGGATCCCCTTACTTGTTTTTTGTGCTTCAAGTTCGTGATTAATACTACATGGGTGTGTCCTTCCTTTCCCATTTCTTGAGCATGGAGCACTCCTTTTTTACTGGATTTCAGCTTCTGTTGTTGTTCAGGACATGCTGGACAAAACCTTGCATACTCTTTATCTTAGAAATCTTGAGCTAATGCAAACAGCTATCAATTTGGACTTTCAAATCAGCAAAATCTCAGATATTGTGATATAAGTTAGTATTTGTAATGTTGTCTATATGAAACTGACTTTACCAGTCGATCACAAAATGCATAAATGAAAGAGGAAAAGATCATTTGGGTCACAAATGAATGCATGAAAGAAGGTCAAGTTTGGGATTGTTTTTTAAGAAAGGAAAGTTCATACAGGATAAAGCCGGATTTTGGTGTTTGTACTTTAGTTTTGAGTTAAATTTTTTACAACTAGTGTTTCCTTTTGTAGGTTGTTTCTTGTCCTTGTGCATTGGGTCTTGCCACACCAACAGCAATCCTAGTTGGCACCTCACTTGGTACTTTATTTATGCCTTCTGCATTTAGTAAATTTAGATGAGTTTTACTTGAACTGTGAACACGTACATTAAATGTATCACATCACTCTAATGGCGACAAACCTGCTTATTCCTCAAATATCGAATTATTATATCCAATTTACAGTTTTCCAGATTCCCTTCCTTGAAAAATTGATTGACATTAAGATATTTTCTCATTTCATTTCCATTTAACTTGACCATCTTTGCAATGACCAGGGGCAAAAAAGGGACTTCTTATCAGAGGAGGGGATGTGCTAGAACGCTTGGCCGGTGTAAATTATATCGCTCTAGACAAGGTAAATTTGATGTTCATGGACTGGTATCTTTTTCTCTCCCCTTCATACCGAATCACAAATATTTACATATATATGTATGTATATATGTATGTACACTGTGTATATGTGTCTGTAATAGGATCTGGATACATTGGGACGAATGTCAGTTAATCAAAATCAATCTTACACCTATTTTATGAATTTAGTAGCCTGTATTTCTTAAAGAAAACACTGTTCAAAGTTTGTAGTATGTTCATACATATCATAATTAAAAAATATTTACATTAATCTTTGATAATTTATTCCTTCATTAAAATTTCTTCAGACTAAAGAAATATATACTTTTCAAATAACAGAAAATATCGACAGTCTGAACCATGTTTTTTCCTTTAAAATTTCTAAAAGTTGGAGTTTACGCTCAATATGCTAATTACTCATAATTCAGCAATTTCATTGAGCCAGAACATTTTTCTTAAGATTATGTGTAGTATGCCAAGATTTGAACCAATGACAATTGATAACATTCAGAATTTGAGAGAAGAAATGTAAGTATGTAAGTCAGCGACTCACCTCTCATGTTTGCCTTATGTATTCAATCTAAATGGGATCCTGTAGTATAGTGTAATATATAGCTTATAGGATACATAATAAATGAATACAATTAATTATTTAAAGATAATCTGAATGCTCTTCCAACTTTAAACATTGACCAACATTTATCTAAAAAATAAAAAGGATGAAAATTTTCTAACTAACAAACTTTCAGACAGGAACCCTTACCAGAGGAAAACCAGTTGTTTCTGCCATTGGCTCTATACATTATGGAGAGTCAGAAATTCTTCAGATTGCTGCGGCAGTGGAGAAAACTGCATCTCATCCAATAGCAAAGGCTATTATTAATAAAGCTGAGTCATTAGAGTTGGTCCTTCCACTCACAAAAGGACAGATAGTTGAACCAGGTTTTGGAACCTTCGCAGAAATAGACGGGCGTTTGGTTGCGGTTGGGTCTTTAGAGTGGGTACATGAGCGTTTCAATACTAGAATGAACCCATCTGATTTGATGAATCTTGAACGTGTTTTGATGAATCATTCATCGAGTACATCATCTTCGAAGTATTCGAAAACAGTTGTCTACGTTGGACGTGAAGGAGAAGGCATCATTGGTGCTATTGCCATATCTGACATTGTGCGTGAAGATGCTGAATCTACTGTAACAAGGTGCTTATATTTTTCTTTATGTGCTCCTCAGAATATTACAACTCATTTTAGGTAAGTAATACCACTGCTTCTTTCTGGCCATATGTGAAGTTGGTTCACTTTTTCAGAAAGAGGAGCGGTGCAGTTTTTAGTAGCCTTTACTTCAAGCTCAAATTTAATGATGCACCCTTTTCTCCCCCATTTGTTAATCCCTGGTAAAATTGCAAGAGAGAAATCTGATAAAAATATTTTGACTATCTTGGAACCACCCAACTGGTTATTGGTTAATAAACTAATAACTATCCCTAAACTGGAATTTTTTTTATTAGTACTTCTTTTTTGTATCTTCCCTCTTATATGTGCGCGCGGTTTTTTTCTGACTGCCCATTCTCGTCGGAGAAAGTTTATAAAGTTTTTTTTGCAGATATTTTAATTGAACTAGGCCACCTAACAAAACCGTTTTACATATCTCCTTATGACAGGGGTATTGTATTATATTGTATGTACTTGCTACCATTATTTCCTTTTAAGGTTTAGGACTATTTGCTAAAGTTTGACCATTCAAATCTACACTTCGCTCTGGATTTCATACCACGTTTATTTGAAGTACTTGCTAACATCAAGTGTGTTTTGTTGTTTTCTAATGCTTGGTGGGTGTATTTTCTGGCTGACTTTGTTGTCTTTATTTCAAGGCTCAAGAAGAAGGGAATTAAAACGGTCCTCTTATCAGGAGACAGGGAAGAGGCAGTTGCAACAATCGCAGAGACAGTTGGGATTGAAAATGATTTTGTCAAAGCATCCTTGTCTCCGCAGCAGAAATCTGCATTCATTTCATCTCTAAAAGTTGCTGGACATCATGTTGCGATGGTATGATGAAGCTATACCCCCAACACCTGCACATAAAAGAAACTATCTTTGAAACTCTGTCTAGCTAATTAGAGAATCGTGTTACGATAAAAAGGTTCTAAGGTAGGGTGGGTTTAGTAGACAGGTTAGAACAAGGCAGTAGCACATATAAGTTGCATATTAAAAGTAGAAGATAAATGTCCATGATATAAAAAAGACAGTACACTTTTTTGTCGGTCTAGACCATTGGTGTCTGAAAGTCATATTGGACCCCGACTAATCCAAGTTGCGCTGGGTAGACCCATACAAGGGTGAAAGCTCTCCCAATGCCTATTTTTTCATTCACAAAACTCAAACACTTGGCTTAATGGAAACCAAGCTCCTCTTCACTTGGACCAACATGCATTATAAATGTCGTACATTTTGGTTTCACTGATTAAAGTGGAACCAGATAGAGCAAAACAGATTGTCCAATTCTATTCTATCCATAATATGTCAATACTACCATAAAGTGATAATGAGTCTGGTAAACATTGCTTGCATCTGTTACACTTGCACTAAATAATTGGATTTCTTTCTATTTTTATTTTTCATTTTATGATGCTTATGGTTGCTCTTCATTGAATAGCACGACAATGGATCAGCTGCACTCTGAAATACTTTTGCTATAAGCATCACACTGGATTTTTATTAAAATGCATCTATCAATGAATATTGAATGGAAAATGGTGTTTTACTAAGAAATGTTTTCTCTCTCCTCTAAGGTAGGTGATGGGATAAATGATGCACCCTCTTTGGCTGCAGCTGATGTTGGGATCGCTCTGCAGAATGAAGCTCAAGAGAATGCTGCCTCAGATGCAGCATCCATCATACTTCTGGGCAACAAAATTTCACAGGTACGTCATTATCATGTCTGGGATTCATTAAGTTGCTTTCATGTCATTGTGTCATTAAGTTTCTTTCTCATTCTTTAGTTTATAGTGTGGTACTTCTACATAAACCCTCGGGGTTCTGTTAATACTTGCATACTTGGAACACCAGCCACCATATATGGCTTTCCATCCTCTTGTTTCCTGACTTTTTAACGGACAGGTTATTGACGCATTAGACCTAGCACAGGCAACGATGGCAAAAGTTTACCAAAATTTGTCTTGGGCAGTAGCATACAATGTTATTGCCATTCCCATTGCTGCTGGTGTGTTACTTCCCCAATTTGACTTTGCTATGACACCTTCACTTTCAGGTGAGCAACCTTGTACCACTCATTTATTTTTATGTTACAGCGGGGCATATAAAGCTCTATTTTCGTACTGTACTTTCAGTTTTTCTTCATATATTTTCTGCACACACCCTACCATATCGTTTTTCAAATGTATTTTCCTTGTCGGCGAACAGATGGTTATTTCTTGTTTGTTACCTTTGATATTTATTTAATCATCACAGGAGGACTAATGGCTATGAGCTCCATCTTGGTGGTTAGCAACTCACTGCTTTTAAAGTTTCATGGGTCTCCGACCTCAGGAAAGGGCTCACTCTAGTGACATATTATCTTGTCTCTAAAGTATAGGATTCAAATTTTCATCTGTATCAATTATTTTTTTACTACGAAAATATCAATAATCATTGTATATCTTCTTCTGTAACTAACAATAAACATTATGGTAGATTGTAAAAAAAATAAATATTATGGTAGAGATAATGTAATTCTCTTCAAAGGATAAATTTGAAAAAAATAATAGAAATAATAAATTTAATACTACTGTAAATTTTCAATTTTTAGTAAAAATTAAGAAATAAAATTCTATATTTATAGACAAATATAGTAGTAAAAATTGTAGTACGGGTGCCCGGTTGATTATTTTTGAAATTTTGTTCCAAAATGATCCTATATTTTGTGAACTGTGGCCGATTCCATTTAAATTGTGGTGTAGAGAGAAAGAACCACTACGGTATAACTTTTACAAAATAAGAGATTACTTTTGATCAAAAAGGGCAATTTTAATATAACTTTTTCCTTCAGAAATATAACTTTTATAAATTGAGAAATGATTTTGAAACAAAATATAAATAAAAAATGATAATATTTGTATAACCATGAAAAATAATGGACCATTTTAGAATAAAAAAAAGTGGGATCGCGTTAATAAAATAATGGATCATTAATTTTGTAAAAATATTTTTATTTTCATTATCTATAATTTGTGTTAGTTTTATTTGTTAATAAAAAGAAAAAAGACTATTGAAGTAAACAATTGCATTGCATTTTCTTGAGAGGAAATTGCACTAACCTCCTTGAAGTTTAATCGAATATCACAAACATCCCCTCTAGTTTTAAATTCAACATTCACCTCCCTCATAGGGTTAACACAATTAGCAACGTTAAATATTTCCTAATTGAAATGCATAATCCTTAAATATCATTTTTCCCTTTCGGACATATTTAATCGTTTTAAAAGTTTGTATTCTTCTTATGAGCAGGTTAAAACGAACACATATTTTAAAAAATAAAACAAAGTATTTTCACAAAGAAAACAAACCTTCTTGATATCACCTTTTATTGGTGATAAATTTTGAATCCATCAAACAAACATCTACAATTTTTTTTTGATGAGAATGACTAATTTGAACTAATAGATTAACACTTTGTTTGAGTGTCCAGAGAAATAGAGAAACAACGAAGAGAAAAAATAAGAGAGAAAAGAAATAAAAGAGAAGTTGAGTAGAAACTTTGTACTCTTTGATGAATAGAAATAGAGAAGAGATAGATAGCAAACCTTCTTTTAGATAAATGTAACAAGTAGATTGAAATTAACAGTAAGGATAGCAGAGCCCGTAAAAAAAAAGTGTAATGGTAACAGATAAATTTATAAATTATAATTTGAATATAATTTATTATTATGATTTGAGTCATGTCACTGGTTAATAAAATAAAAAAAGAAAGTTTTAAATTGAAAATAACAATTTTTAAATTTTTGAGAAATTAACTGCACAACTTTTAATATAAATATTACTATGGCCCCGTTTGGTTTGAGCTTATTTTGAGCTTATGAAAAATAGTTTATGTAAATAAATAAGATTTTATTTTAATTTATAAACTCTCACTAACGAAAATTGTATCTTCATAAACGGATTTTTCATAAACTACCTTAAAAACTTATAAATAGTACATAAAAACTTATTTATTTGCATAAGTTGTTTTATATAAGCTCTAAAATAAGCTAATCCAAACGGCCCTATATTCGATTTCCTAAACAGCTTCTGTAAAACATGGTTAGCATATTGCTTACAATTTTTCACACTCTCTTAACTTTTTTCACTCAACCATTTTTTTTTTCTTCTGACAAAAAACATTCTTAACTTCAAGTGCTCATTAATTTTGCATTTTGTTAATAGTAAGTAAATAAATGGTATATAGGCCTAAAGTAAAGAAATCGTGGTATTCTTACATCATATAAACGTACTTTCGGTACATAAAACATGGGACATGTTACAACTTGCTAGGTAAAAAAAAAATGAGAAATGATATTTGTACAACCACTTTGTGACAACTTTTTAACAATTTTTTCTCTTATACTCACATTATACTTTTATACTTTTATTCTCTCTCTTCCTTTTTTTCTCTCCATTGTTTTTGACCAATGAAAAAAGAGAAAAAAGAAGTTGTCACATAAGTTGATTCAAATGATTGTTCAAATATCACTACTCATAAAAAATAGGAGAGACATAAAAGGAATAAAAAAAGAAGTGCTTATTTTTTGGAGAAAAAAAAAAGTGAATTATTATATGCAGGGGTCGGTGTTCGAACTCCGGACACCCCATTTATTCACTTCGAAAAAAGTGAATTCTAACTATTAAACTACTAAAAAAAATAAAATTAAAGTAATGAGGGACAATATATATGTTGATCCCTTGCTTTTTCCACCGGTCTAGCGGATGGAGAGATCTTCTTTTTGACTATTCCATTATTTGTCTCTCTCCTCGTTTCTTTTCTCATTGAGTAATAGAAATATATGCGATTTCTTTTTCATCTTTATTTCTTTCTTACTTCTCTCATCTGTAAATCTACTCAAACAAATATTGTTTTAGAGATCAAAATACCATTTTTAGAGTTAGAAGACCTTGGGTCTGTCTGGTAAGGGAAAAAAATGAACTTATAACTTATATCGGATAGCTTATAAATTCATTTGACCAAAAAAGCTCTGTTTGGTAATGAGTTTTCACCACGATCTTATAGCTTATTTCACGAGCTTATAAGCTATTTCTCAGACGCTATTTCAAGTAGCGTTTGAGCTTATAACTTATAGCTTATCATTATTTTTTCCAATTTTACCTTATTATTTAATCTAAAATCCTGTTTTACCCTTTATAATTTCAGGTAAAATATATATGTTTTTAATACATGCAAATTTAAGAGGTACATTTTTTGTTTCATTTTGTATTCTTTTGAAGGGCATTTAATTGCATATGGTTCGTTAATTTTTTTTGGTTCCGTTAAATTCTTTGCCATTTATATTAAACTTGTCTCATGTCTAGTTTTAATTTTTTTAAAGACCCACGTTTAGTTTTACTGTTTCGTCTTTTTTAAATTTGTGTCTATTTAGCTCTTCCATCGTTAATAATTTATATAATATTTAATAAAAATATTATTTAATATTTTTACTTAAGAAGATATTATTCAATGTAATATACATTACTGCTAATAACATATTATAATTCCTTAAAAAAACATATTATAATAATAATAATAATAAAAAAGATAATAAATTTCGGTAACTGTCATCTGTTACGTTTAATTGTTTTATAAAGTATAGACACTTAATCAAAATAAATATAAAATAAAATTTTGGTGAGTAAAATTTAACTTATAATATAAAAGATATATTATATTAATAAATTTAAATTACTTAGAAAAATACTTAAATATTAATTGATATAAATTTTATTATGAATTAAGAATACCTTTTTATCCTTAAAAAAAACCATTTTATGTCGTTTTACATTTATCAGCTTGTTGAACCGCTAATTTCACTAAACACTTTAACTAGTTTCTCAGCTATCAACTATAAGTCATCAACTAACTTATCAGCTATACACTATTTTTACCAAACAGAGCCTAAGTTGAACATTAAATTTAAGTAAAGTGACCAAGAAAAAGGTAACGACGACTTTATAAAACTTCTAAAACAATATAGTGTCAATGTCAGGAAAATTGGTAACATGACTTATCTTAAAAAAAGAACACGAGATTGATGTTTGAAATAATATATTTGTGAGAAAAAGTTAACCTCATATTTAAAAAAAAATTAATGTTCCGCTTCGGACTTGATATCAAAGTACATCTATTTAGAGTGTCTATTCAAGGTTTAGAAAAGATTAAATTAAAAATAGAAGAAAAATAAGAGACTAAAAATATATATTATACAATATTTCAATAATATTTGAGCTCATGATCATCTATCATTTATCCTTCATCTTATATTTTCATCTCTATCTTAACCATGGTATGTGCTCAAATTCAACATTACACACATACAATAACGTTAAAACTATTAGGGAAAATTTAACGTCCATTTGAGTTTAGACGGGAAGGATAATTGGTTTAAAAAAACTAATTTAGATGCATGTCTAGATGTCCTATTTTCTCGAGAAAAATCAACAAAATAAATAAAAAGTGTATATTGTCCCGTAAAGATTGAGAAAAAACAAAAACTGGATACGGTGAAGCGAAGGTGAAGGCGTAAAGAGAAACCGAAAAGGTGAAGTAACCGATAAAGATGGCGACGTGTCAAATAAGATATAAATATCGTGCAGTTTCGTCATTCATGTTTTTGACTCATAGTTGTACCCGTTAGAGCGGGAACCCCCCAAATTTCATTTCATTTCAACCCGTAAGTCTCACTCTTTCTCTCTCTAACAACTCTTCTGTTAGTTAGGGTTTCACTTTTCATCCTTTCTTCTCGTCTTCTTCACCATGACTCTCCGCAAGGGTTCCAAGGTTTGGGTCCCTGACAGGGATTCCGCCTGGCTTCCTGCTGAAGTCCTCGAATCTTCCAATAAACAACTTCGCGTTCAAACCGATTTCAGCAACAAGGTGATTATTTCGTTTTTGAATTGATTTGACTAGCGAGTAATTCAATTGAATGCTGATTTTGTCAAGTTCGTTATAGCAGATTGTTGTTGTTGCTCCGGAAAAACTGTTTCCGAGAGATGCGGATGAAGATGAACACGGTGGAGTTGAAGATATGACGAGGTTGATTTATTTGAATGAGCCAGGTGTTTTGTACAATATTCGGAGAAGATATTTGAATAATGATATTTATGTAAGTCTTTGCTATCTACTTCACTTTACTCTTCAATTTTTATAATCTCTATTTATTCGAGTGATGTTCTTGATTATGGAATTGTGTTATTGTACTTAATGAATCTGGAAAGCTAATTTGGTAATTAGGGATCGGTACATTCGTTTAATGATAGCTTGATTGCATTACTAGATTATCGTATGTAGATACTGTTATTTTATGGAATGTCTTGTTCTCTCTGCCACGATTTCACTGAACCCATATCATATATGAGAAGAAAACGTATGGTTTATTGTCACTCTCTGTTTCTGAGCTTAAATTACTGCGTTCATTTATGAAGACCCTTTATAGTGGGTTATTAGTACTATATCACATCACATTCAAGTGTGCATTACTTACTTTACTTTACCTGTTAGCTGATACTGACAAGTCCACTACAAACGGCTAAATTAGTGCATAATAAATAGCTATAAGCACTTCCTTTTCCTTTTTCGTAATTTCACTCAATGGAATTTATTGTAAGATAATTTTTGTGGGTACTTTTTTTTTTAAATGGCAAATCTAGCAATAAAATATATGTGAAAGCTGAAACAAAATGCATTCTGTGGGAACTGTTTATGACACTCCTTCACAAAATGCATTCTGTACTATTTTATGCATTTTGTCTAACTTGTTTGTCTTTGTTAGACATACACGGGGAGCATTTTAATAGCTGTCAATCCATTCACAAAGCTTCCTCATTTGTACAATAACCATATGATGGAGCAGTATAAGGGAGCTCCATTTGGTGAGCTCAGTCCACATGTATTTGCCGTTGCTGATGCATCATATAGGTTGGTGTGCTTTTGGTTTTGGTGTTGTTTACTACTTGCCATTTCATTTTCAAGTTAGTAAGTTTCTGTTGGTCATGATTTAGAGCAATGGTGAATGAAGGTCAAAGCCAATCTATCTTGGTCAGTGGTGAGAGTGGTGCTGGGAAAACTGAGACAACAAAATTGATTATGCAGTATCTTACCTTTGTTGGTGGGCGTGCTGTTTGTGATGATAGAACAGTTGAACAACAAGTTCTTGAAGTAAGCTATCATTGTTAGGTGATTAATTCACTTAGAAATTTTATTTATGCATCAATGTCGGTGCTAATTTCACCTTTTTCTTGACTCAGTCGAATCCGCTTTTAGAGGCATTTGGCAATGCAAGGACAGTCAGGAATGACAATTCAAGGTGAACTTAGTTCTTTGTAGTTTACATCTTATGCCAATCTCTAGTTTTTTTTCTCCCCACTTACCTCTTAGATTATAAGAAGAATGATATTGCATTGAGTCCTTGTCTATGTTATGATCCGGTCTTATCTTTTTTTTTTGAAGGGATGATCCGGTCTTATCTTTTTATTCATCCAAAGCTTGCTATCTACATAACTATATCTATAATTGTCAAAATCTCAGTCATGTCTATATCAGATCCATCTAGAACCAGAGTTGAATGTTTTGTAATCACTGTTATGTAACAATAAAAAGAAAATCTTATGGGTTGTCAGCCATTTTAGGTTAGTATAATGGTTAGTGACTGCACCATTTATAATTTAAAAGTATGTAAATTGGAAGAGAGTTCTGGGATGTTATCGAAAACTAACGCCCGTATGTACGTATCAGGGACTAAATTCAAGTATTGACGGTAGGAATATGTGTTGAAGTTTGAAAGGTTAAAGTTTGATGTTTAAGTAGGTGGAGTGGAAAAATATTACATAGGTTTTTCTTGCTTTATTAGATAATTATAATTTTCGGATGTGTTATGAGTTAACAGATTTTACATATTTGTAGAAACCGTTTTTAAAGCGAGCATGTCAAATACCCTTTCCCTGAAATTGTAATTGCTAACAGTGAAAGACCCATGCTATTACTATTTTTGTTTGTTGCAGCCGTTTTGGGAAGTTTGCTGAAATTCAGTTTGATTCAAGTGGTAAAATATCTGGTGCTGCAATTAGAACTTACTTATTGGAAAGATCACGAGTAGTGCAGACTACGGATCCAGAAAGAAATTATCACTGCTTTTATCAGTTGTGTGCATCTGAAAGGGTACTTGACCTCTGGTGTAGTATATATTTGATTATATAGTTTGGTGTTAGTTTGCATCATAATACTATTTTTTGCAAATTCAGGTTACTATTCTCATTTTGTTACATTTGATGTACTAATTGTTGTTCTTTGCAATTGGAATGCCTCGATTTTAGGATGTAGAGAAGTACAAGTTAGGACATCCAAGCCACTTCCACTATTTAAATCAAAGTAAAGTTTATGAACTAGATGGGGTAAGCAGCGCAGAAGAATACATAAAGACGAGAAGATCAATGGATATTGTTGGCATAAATCACGAGGATCAGGTGTAATGATGTCATCCACTAGCACATTTCTTGATTTATTGTATGTTGTCATGAATTTGTTTACAACCTTCCCTTATAGTTATCCTTTCTTCCTATTAACAGGACGCCATATTTCGCACCTTAGCTGCAATCTTACATCTGGGAAATGTTGAATTTTTTCCTGGGAAAGAACATGACTCGTCAATAATAAAGGATGAGAAATCAATATTTCACTTGCAGATGGCTGCTAACCTTTTCAAGTAGGCAATTTATGTTATTTTTAGAGCATTATTTAGTTTGTATGAATCATATATTAATTTGGACGTGTTATTGTTTGTAAGGGTATCCGCCGTTATTTGTTTTTCCTATTACATATTTTTTTCTATAAATTAGGAATAGGAATCAATCTATTATATATTTATAGTTCCATTTAATACTAATCCAAAACCTAAATCAATTGTAATTAATAGTAGTGAACGAGTTTGTACTATTTATGGAGGAATATAGAATCAAAGAAGAAACCAATATTTCTTGACCTGGTATCAGATCCTTATAGTTAGAACTATGATTTCTTTCTTGTGACAGAGTTGTGTGACATACTATTGGGACGTCAATGGGGCGGGGATGGAGAGTACTTCCCCGTTACTCAAATCCTCCCCGTCCCCATCCCTGCAGATCCCCATCAACATGAAAAAAACAACTAAATTTCTGCTATTTTCAACCAGTTAGTTGGTAAAAGAAAAAAGTTTAACTATAAAGCAAATATAGCATTAAGACATTACTGTAAACATTACTTATAATTTTTTTTTCTACACATTCTGTGAAAGACAAATAAATATAACATGTCAAATATGTGTATATACAAATATAAAAATACTTGAACGTGTTGGATGCTTGGTTGTTTCTCCTTAATATTTAATAACTGATCATAATTTCACAAAAGTTTTCATCCTTTGGTAAACCTAATTGAATGGCTACGCTACAACTGTTCTCTCTTTAGGTGTGATCTGAACCTACTGCGAGCAACATTATGTACTCGTTCAATACAAACCCGTGAAGGAAATATTGTCAAAGCTCTGGATTGTAATGCCGCTGTTGCTGGCAGGGATGTTTTGGCGAAAACCGTCTATGCTCGTTTGTTTGATTGGTATGTTCATTATCAATGTGGAATTGTTATTTTTTTCTTTTTATCATGCACAAATTGGGGGGAAGTGCTATTTATTTTTTGTTGTTCTACCAGGCTTGTTGATAAGATTAATAAAGCGGTTGGGCAAGATATCAATTCCAGGATGCAAATTGGAATATTGGATATATATGGTTTTGAGTCTTTTAAGGATAACAGGTAAGATGTTTTCAAGTACATGCTTTTTCTCTTGGAAGTGAAGGAATTTTCTTTTGGGTATGTGTACCATTTACAGTTGAAGTGTGTGTGTTAACTGTGTATTTGAATTATTAGAATATCCTGGTGCCTGGATCAGGCATGCATATCTACTTTCCATTTCTCTAGTGTTCGTTTAAGTTATATTACTTTCAGTAATAGACAAAACTCCATAGCGCTCAGCCATTTGATTATTAGTTTATTACTATTTTTAGATTTTTTTTCTGTATTTCTATTATTAGATTTGATTTTTCTGTTGCTGTTATTTTGAATTTTTTTAAATGACCAATGCTAGTATGTTCACATATATTATTGTTATGTTGTGGGTGGGCTGGTGGGGATAGAACCCTCAATCTCCATATCACTCCACTCCTTAAGTACCCTATCCCAACTACCAACCCAACCCCCTTGCTGTTATTTTGAATCAGTAGAACTAAAATGGGGTAATGGAATGGAATCTAATTGTGTAGGTTTGGTAGGAAGCCACTAATTCTAGCTTAGAGCCAAAAATTGGATCATATAACCATATCAATGGTCAGACAGTTTGAGGCCCTAGGATCCATTATAGAAAATTATGAGAAAATAGAGGGAGATATCAATTAAGGATTAAAGCAAGGTGTCCGAAATTGATAAATACTTTTGGTGTAATCTGTGATAAAAATCACCACTCAAGCTTAAAATAAAATCTTCGTGTACAACTATAACACCTACAGTATTGTATAATGCTTAATTTGGCAGTGAAGAGCCAACAAGAAAATAAATTTAGTGTTGAAGTCTTAGAGAAGTGAGAATCTTGTAATGGATGAGTCATGGGTGTTCACATAGTGCAATATATCATTAGGAATGAATGCACGAGAGAAAATTGGGGTAACACTTATTCTGCAAAAAATGGTATTAGGTGGTTTCGGTATGTGTAGAGAAGACTTGTAGAAGCTTTGGTAAGGAAAACTGAGGAAAACTATAGGTCAAAACATGAAGAAGGTTATGGATTTAACTGATTTGTCATTAAGCTTATGGTTTATGATAGCATGCTGTTGTGTTGCTGTTTGATCTATGTAGCTGACGCCACTAAGTGGGGAAAAGCTTTGGTGATTGTTGTATTTTTAAACTGGCAACTATGTTAAAGCAATTGCCTTTCTCAACTCGGAAACATTTTCTTGAACAGTTTCGAGCAATTCTGCATCAATTTTGCAAATGAAAAGCTTCAGCAACATTTTAATGAGGTATGGAATAGTGTTATGTATTTTAATTGCATTCACCATGCTAGTTGCCTGGTGTTTTGATCTGGAAATATTGTTCTTACTTCATCATCATCTTATAGCTTCTTCGTCTCTTGTCATTTTTCCCAGCATGTGTTCAAGATGGAGCAAGAAGAGTATAAAAAAGAAGAAATTGAGTGGAGTTACATTGAATTTATAGACAACCAAGATGTTTTAGATTTGATTGAAAAGGTTTTTTTTACTTGATTTCTTCTTTAGATGTTTCAGAACATTATGAATTTTGTCAATTTATTACAGTAGGCCACAACTACTGAAATTGAAAAAGGAAGTTATGAATCAGAATGGTAACTGCTTAGCTATACACAAAGCTTCAAAACCTTTTCTCTCTCTCTCTCTCTCTTTATTCTGTGTTTTATGTCTACTGTTTCAATCTCTCTCAATTTATATGACTTCCTCGGAATGGTGGGATGTGCATAAGTATTGGATTGGGTTCATTCAAATTTCAAACAATAAGCTGGTTAAACCGGCATATCTAGAATTTACTTGACGAAAATCATGCCAAAAAAATATCGTGTTGCTTCGTTTGGAAATGAAGTTCCGAGTTTGCATCATACAGATGAGGATGTCTCTTTTTTCTCTTGATTAAGTTTCTTATTGGTTTCTTGTGTATTCTTTTTGCAGAAGCCCATTGGTATCATTGCCCTGTTAGATGAAGCTTGGTACAATTTATTTGCTTTATGGATTGGTGTGCATTTATACATTGCTCTTGCAAATTATATTCAGTCCTGAATTTGTCTTCTTTCAGCATGTTTCCAAAATCAACGCACGAAACATTCTCAACCAAGTTGTTTCAGCACTTCTTGTCCCACGCTAGGTTTGGAAAGGAGAAGTTTTCAGAAACAGATTTTACTGTTTCTCATTATGCTGGAAAGGTTATTCAGTGTTGCTGTACTTTCTCTTGTTTGGCAAAGTGTATCCTGTAATGTAATATCTTCCGATATTTTTATGCAGGTCACATACCATACAGACACATTTTTAGACAAAAATCGTGATTATGTAGTTCTAGAGCATTGCAATGTATTATCTTCCTCAAAATGCCCCTTCGTGTCGAGTCTCTTTCCTTCTTTACCAGAAGAATCCTCAAGGTCATCCTACAAGTTTTCTTCTGTGGCTTCCAGATTTAAGGTGTACATATCTATTACCTTTTGGGTGTTATTGAATTTAAGGTGATTCATTATTGCGAACAAATTTGCATAAGAGATTAAATAATTTGAATTTAAGTTGCTGATAATTTCTGTTTCTTGTCTGTGTTGGATTTGGTGGATGTGCACCTCAGCAACAACTTCAAGCACTTATGGAAACACTTAAGACAACAGAGCCTCATTACATTCGATGTGTCAAGCCAAATTCTTCGAACCTACCACAAAAGTTTGAAAATACAAGTGTCTTGCATCAATTACGCTGTGGGGTCAGTAATTTATATATTTTAGCTCCTTCACTGTTATCATTCTCTGAAACACAAATTGCCATTATGTCAGAAGTTGTTTCCTTGACTGTTGTCTTGGTAATTACTGTCAATCTGTGCAGTTGTTATTCCTGTGTGTTTTGCACCGATTTGACTGTACAAATAGTATGTTACTTTGATGGTTTTACCATTTGATTTATGAGAATTTCTTTTTTATGTGTTAGCCCATTGAATTGAGCAATGGAAACAAGGACTTTTTTTATGAAGTAATTTGAAGGTTTTTTTTTAATGGCTTTCAAAATTTAAGTTATTGTTTTATATTGTTAATTTCTTTCCTTTTTCGAATGGAAATTGATATGGTTTGACTGATAAGTTTACATGCATAGAAAACATGATGTGGGATTTATTCAGTTTTCTTGGAAATAAGGTGTCCCCCCAGTAGCAAGATCTTGACTTTGTAACCTCAAGGGAGAGTTCAAATCCCACCTAGGACAGTTGTAAAATGGCCATCAGTGCCACCATTATTTATAAAAAATCCCCTTCCCCAATTTTTTTAAAATAAAGGTGAACATAACAATCATGTTTGTCACCAAGATATTCTCCGAAGCAGATTCACATTTTCACTGAACATATATATATATTTTTTTTGCATGGACTATATTTTATTTAGGGTGTACTTGAGGCTGTTCGGATAAGTCTGGCAGGTTACCCAACTCGAAGGACTTACTCGGAGTTTGTAGATCGATTTGGATTAATAGCTCCAGAATTTATGGATGGAAGGTGAATATACTAAAACTGTAAACAGTTAAACCGTAATATTGTTTGTTTTTGTTAACGGTATCACTGCATCTGTAATTTTAATGGGATTGATGTTTACCTAATAGTCTATCAAGTCGGAAAATGATTTGGCTATTGTTTGGATTAATTAATGTTTATGAAAGTTTAACAGTAAAAGAGTGAGATTGAAGGCTCAAAGGCTTGACCAAGTTTGAGCCAGTCGTAACTTGAATAAGGTTTACATTTTACTCACAGAGCATCAAAATATTCTAAAGTTTATCACACTATGTAGATAAAAGATTGAATTTTATTAGGTTTTGATATGTCAAGTCCTCAAGTGGAGGAGGAACTGTATAAATATCTCAGTAAATTTAGGGATAATAGTTGCCAGGTTTGGTCTTTAGTCCACTCTACCCCAGTAATTGCTTTTGGTTTTTAAGTACGGTTGGAGCATTATTACCAGTTTTGCAATTCACTGGTTACATGGTACGGGTACGTGGTTCGCAATCTACCAAGAATTTGGTACATGAGGGGTATACAGAGTCGGAATGCTTGGGTTCGTAATATATACATATTGATATACAAATAATTATACTATCATCAAATTTTGGTCCAGTTAAAAAAATGAAATTACATACCAATTTCTTTTTAACATAAGTATGAAATAAAAAATGATTAGTTAAAAAAAAAATAATGAAATGAAACATAAAAAAGAACTAGAAAGGGTCAAAGGAGGGCTGACTGTATCACATTACCCAATCAAAAGGTTACATGGGGGAGATAAATTTGATTTACCAAAGCATCTGAAAACCACTTCATTTTCCCATACAGCTTCATCTTTATTGCCAAAATAAAATAAATTGCGTCATTCTATCTCACTTTCTATTGGTTTTTTGGCTGGCTACTTCCATCTTCACTGGTTCGCATTACAAAACGAATTGGTACGGAGAAGTACCATGAACCAGTACGTGCAAAGTGGTTCGTATGTCTCATGGGGGAGCAGCAAATTTTGTGACTATGGGTGGGAGGGAGCCTTTGATTTATTCAACATAACAATTAAAATTTTGCACTGGTTTCTGGTTTACTCCTTGGCCAAGCCTGTTCATTTGGTTATTAAAAAATTAAACCAAAAGTAGTTATAAGAGTTGTTAAGATTCCCCTATTGGATGGGATAAGGTATGGAAATGATTTTATAAGAGGAGGCTGTCCTCACCTCCAAACCGGTTTTGTAAGGGTTGAGTTAGACCAAACCAAATTGTAAGATGGTATGGGAGCCTATCCACGATACATTGGGCCACCCGATACTGGGTAACACTCCAAATATCAAGTCCTAGGTGTGAGGGTTGTGTTAAGGGGCAGTCCTCACCTTACAAGCCGATTTTGTAAGGGTTGACTTGGAAAGGTAGCTAAATCTAGTCATAATGTATAAGACCATTGGTTAGGATACTTGCAACCTCATTTGTGGTTTTATTTTGCTGAACCAAAAGACAAAGATACAAAGCAAGTAGGCTTTAAATCTGCTTATTTGAAATTATGATTCTTCATTTACTAAAGGAAATTGTTCTAGTTAGTTTATTTTTTTTCTTGTAGCATGGACTGCATTATTTGAAGTGATTGTATATGCATTTTAGCTACAATAATGTCAGGACAACAATACAACAAGCTCTTTTTTACTATATAATTAAGAGATCAGTGCTTTCAGTTCTCATTAATGTTGATCTAAACTTTTTTGTTGACAGTTATGATGATAGAGCTACAACCCAGAAAATATTGCAAAAGCTAAAGCTTGAGAACTTTCAGGTGTGTTTTTTGAGCCACGTGTTCTGCTGTTGTTCCCGAACAAACTTGGAATATAAGAGTACAAATGACTTTATGATAGTTATGTTTATGATTTTTCTTCTTATTCAGCTGGGTAGGACTAAAGTGTTTCTCAGGGCTGGTCAAATTGGTATTTTAGACTCTAGGCGGTCTGAAGTTTTGGACAATGCTGCGAAGTTTATTCAGCGTCGACTGCATACATTTATTGCACACAGGGATTTCATCTCAATCCGAGCTGCTGCTGTTTCTCTTCAAGCATGCTGCAGGGGTCAGTGTTGTTGATGTTTAATAAAATAACTTCCCTTAAGTTCTCCATTAGAATATTTTTTTTTCTCTTTTACGTTGCTTTTTAAAACTCGTTGTCAATAAATATATATTGGAGCACTTTATCTCCTTTAAGATTCTGTCAGTAATATAACAATACATGGCTTCCATTTTCTGCTTTGGATAGTACTTGATTTGTACTTTTGGCTGTCAGCCTTTCAGAACCCTTTGAACTCAATTATACTTGTTATTTTAGGCATATCACATGTAAATGTAGGGGTCTCCACTTCCACCAATGATTGTCCTGGTTTTTATCAGTTCTTGTTTTTGTAGGTTGCCTTGCACGGAAGATATATGCTTCTAAACGGGAGACTGCAGCAGCTATCTCCATTCAGAAGTATATTCGTATGTGTCAGATGAGGCGTGCTTACATGACACTGTATTCTTCTGCTATCATCATACAATCAAATGTTCGTGGTTTCACAATTCGCCAAAGGTTTTTGCATAGAAAAGAACACAAAGCTGCTACCATTATTCAGGTGTGTCATCATGAGATGTATGTATTATGGTGTTGGTGTGATCTTTAAAATGTCAAAGCAATAGCCTCTTCACCATCATCATTTTAATAGATTTAATTTATTTTACTTATTCTGGATAGTGCTTTGAATTCTTATGCATATGCATACAATTATGATTGATCATGTGAAACTTATATCTCATGTATGCTTTCCGATGGGGCATGATCAATAATGCCTCACTTTCAATTGCTTGACATTTCCTGTTGGTATGGTGGATTCTAATTTGTTATTTTATCATAAATGTAACATTCACACATAGGCGTATTGGAGGATGTGCAAGGTTCGGTATGCTTTCAAACAACTTGAATTTTCAATTGTGGCAATACAATGCCTATGGCGCTGTAAACAAGCAAAAAGACAGCTCCGCAGACTGAAACAAGTATTTCCTTTTTACTTTTTTCTTATTTTGAAAGTGGGAAATGCATCAAAAGTAGTTCTAACTTATTTTCATTTTAATTTACCTATGCCAGGAGGCTCGTGAAGCTGGTGCCTTGCGTTTAGCTAAGACTAATCTGGAGAAACAATTGGAAGAGCTCACATGGCGTTTGCATCTTGAAAAAAAAATAAGGGTATTGCTTCTACAAAAAGTTGTCATGGATATGCTATCTGTGCTTATCTTTGAATACCTGTATATGTGAAAGTGTTTTGACACGTTATATTTTGTTGCTTCTTCCACATTCTATTACGAGTTTCTCTCATGTTTATTCCATGATTATTTTATTTTGGTATTCAAATGACTTAAATTAGAAACTGTTGATATTAGCCAATTTAGTGTAATAATGCTTATGCTAAACATATTGATATTACCATATCAATCTCATAAGTAGAAGATTGTCCTAATGTGATGTTTTTTGGTTTATTTTTGGAAGGTATGCTCATATTTTCAAGGTTGTATCTTTTGCCTATAAAAGTTGTCTGATTTAGAATTGTACATATGATTTCTCTTCGCTGGTCAGCACATGGTTTATTTCAGGAGATTGGTATTTCAGATGTTCAAAGGGATTAGACAGCTCTTTCACATTGACTATTTGTGCAGGTGTCTAATGAAGAGGCTAAGCAAATTGAGATTTCCAAACTTCAAAAGATGCTGGAAGCTCTGAATTGTGAATTAGATGGAGCTAAATTGGCAACTATTAATGAGTCGAATAGGAATGCAATTTTGCAAAATCAATTGCAATTATCAGCACAGGAAAAATCTGCTTTAGAAAGAGAACTAGTTGCAATGAATGAAGTGCAAAAGGAAAATGCTCTGCTGAAGGTGCTTTGAGTAATGTTGAATGGTTGTGTTTCTATGAGTTAGTTTAATTTTTATGATTTATATATTTCAATTATTTTTGTCATACAAATTACATGGTGGAATTTTTGTTCTTTGTGGTTTAAAATCTGGGGTTTTACTTTGTAAACTCGTTCTCAATCTTGAGATTGTTTGTGTAGAAGAACTTATCCTTTAAATTTTATTGCAGCCGATGAATTGTGGTTGTGGCTGTATAGGATATGTTAAAGATGTTGCGTATGAGGTTATTGGTAGAGACTAGGTGGAAAGGTGCAGTTAAGCTCTAGGATAACAATTATTCTCGCAAAACTAGTTCCTAAGTGGTTGTGGGTCTGTTCAGGGACTAGACCCATGATTGAAGTTGTTCTCTCGAAGGAGGATGGGTGAGTTGGGAAGAGAGGGGAGCTGAGGTAAACTAAGGGGGTTTAAATATGATTAAGAGGTTGAAGAATGAGTTTGTATGCTGAACTGTTAATACAATTGTCGAGAAGGGTGTTGTTACATTGCAAAGCAATAATACTCTGAATTTGGTTGTTTATTTTTTCCTCTTTTCTTGTTTTTATCTTTCTCTATAATTCCAGAGCTTACTAGATTGGCTTGTCATTGTTAATTTGTTGGACTAAGGAAAAAATGCAAACAGTACATGAGCTTTTGGGTGAGGCAGTTGTGGGAAGAGAAAGATTGAGCAATTTGAGTGGAGTAATTTCCTAGACATGTAATTTAATGCAAATCTTATCTGGAAGGAATGCATCTGTTCCTTTCAAGAAACAAATCCTTTGATTACACAATATGGCATGATCTGTTTATGTTTTACATGGCCAGAGAATATTTGACAGATAGTTTGTAAGATACAAATGATATGCTTGTAAACTATTTGCATTAGAAAAAAAATTATGTTCGGAGAAGTTTTTTATTCCTTACATCAGGTTCATGTTTGCCTGTTTCCTCTATTAAAATTGAGGTGTGTTATATTTATTTGTTTGATATTTATAGGGCTCTTTGGATGCCATGGAAAAGAAGAGCACAGCTTTGGAGCTTGAGCTTTTGAATGCTAAAAAAGACCATAACGAAACCATTCAAAAAATGAGGGAATTTGAACAGAAGAGTGCTCAACTAGCACAAAATATGAAAAGGTGCATTTTTTCTGCTCAGGTGTATTTTATAAATTGATTTAGTTTCTAAGTGCTAGTCATGTTTGCTCTTTCAATTGTACTGCATCTTTTTGAACTGTTATAAACTTAATTAATTCATGTTGTGATTTCCTTAAAAATCTAGAGTTTTTGTTTGCTATTGTTTACTTTTGTACTTGTTTTAATCTAGTCTTGAAGAAAAGCTATCGAGTTTGGAGAATGAAAATCAGGTGCTTCGTCAGAAAGCCTTAAGTGTATCTCCCAAGAGTAATCATCCAGGTTTTGCAAAGTCATCATCCGAAGTAAGTTTCCTCCTGCATATTGACATTCTCTTCTTCAAATATTTATAAAAACTTTATTTTGCATTATTCCTTATTAATTTGTATCTTCGTGCTCCGATTCCTAAATCGCTTATATATATTGAAGTGATTTTGGTGTGTTGAAAACATCAAAATTATTGCATTGCAACATATTTAGTTTTGTTTCTAAAAATAATGTTTTATTTTATATTTTATTTTTCTTTCTGAAGCAGATAAAGTCAAGGGCAATAGCCCCACACATTGAGCAAAACCCAGTATTTGTAAGATGGTTCCTTCTTTTCTTCCAATGTTGAAAATAGTAACTTATGCGACTATAACTGTTATTCATTTGCTATAATTTGATGCAGGAATCACCTACACCCACAAAACTTATGTCCTCTTTGACACGTGGCTTGTCAGATTCTCGTCGATCTAAATTAACAGCAGAAAAACATCAGGCATTACTCTTGTTTCATTTGTTCCGAAATCCTACACTTTTAGTTTTTGGCATTCTGCCGTGTTTAAATTACAGTTTTGTTTGTTTGTTTAGTTTTCATCTTTATGCGTTGAACTTAAAGAATTTAGATAAAAATATTAGAGAATTGATAGACTTTGAATATTATTGATCAAAACTAGATACTAACTCGATACAGAATACTAAACACTAATCCTTATAAACAGGGAAATTGGGAAATAAATCTTGATAATTACTCAGCAATATGGTTTGAGTCATAAACTACATAAGTCACCATCACAATAACCATCAACAGGAAAAGAAGACACCAGTAACATGATTCATCTGTGGGAAAACAGTCACTATCGGAATAATTGCTGATGGTGATAGAAGCCACTGATATGATCCATTGATTTTATCTTAATGTTAACAACTATGACAACATTTGCAGATGGTTGTCCTTTGGAATTAATTTGCGAATACCAAACATCTTTTATATATCCTCCAATCCAGTCTTCTACAAAACTTATAAATGTCGATAGTCACTTCCTCAGCAAGACTTTCTCTAGCATCCTCAAAACTTACGTTTGTTCCAGGAATCAACTTGCTGATATCTTCATAAAATCTTTATAGGTTCCTTCGATTGCTTGTATATGCTTCAACCTTATTGGTAAAAATCTGAGACAAAAATAAGGCCTGAAATGAGTTTATAAAGAGTGGCACCTTACTAGCCGGTTTTGTAAGGATGAGTTAGACCCAATATAAAAGCTTAATAAACTTGAGGGGGACGTTAAGATATGTTTCAAAATTGTTCATGATTTGGGAGATCTGTTTATGTATTTATTGTTTTCTTTCTTCGTATACTTATTTATTTAATTCTAATATCTTACCTTTAGGGATTAATTTGGTTAGTATCTTGTATAGATAACTAGATATTGTACAAATTATTCATGATTTAATACAAACTGATTTTTTTGTCGGTCTCAGATGGCTAATAGTTGCCATGTGTTGTCCAGGATAACTATGAATTCCTCACTAGGTGTATCAAAGAGGATTTGGGGTTCAAAAATGGTAAACCTGTGGCAGCTAGTATCATATACAAATGTCTTCTTCATTGGCATGCGTTTGAATCTGAGCGCACGGCCATATTTGATTACATAATTGATGGAATCAATGAAGTCATAAAAGTAAGTAATTTGCTCATATTTTTTGTGCCACCCTTTGTATTCTTATTATGTTCCCAGTCTTATTATCAAAGTTTCTTTTGCGTAGGAAATAATTGTTCATTTATAGTGCTGTACTATATCTCATTTGTAGGATGCTCTTATAATTTTTATATGAGATTTATTTATTTCTGTGGCATATGCTTCAGGTCAGAGACGATGACATTGTCTTGCCATATTGGCTGTCCAATACCTCCGCACTTGTTTGCCTTTTACAGAGAAATGTTCGTTCAAATGGTTTTTTAACTACCACAGCTCAACGTTATGCTGGATCATCTGGCTTGACCAGTCGGATTGGGCATGTAAGTTATCTTGCTGAATATTGATGTTGGATTTTTTCACGTGCACATTACACCATATATATATTTTTTTTGCTCTAATGTGGTAGTTGTTGACTTGGTCTAAGCATTTACATTATATTCCTTTTTAAATTGAGGGTTGTTATTTCCTAGGTGATAAAGATAAACATTACCTTCCTTCAGATTTTTTTTTTTACATGGTATGGAAGGTGAATATAGGTTTTTATATTAGGTCTAACTCATCCTTACATTATCTGGTATGAAAGTTGAAATATTAGCTTTCAATTTCAATGGGCAACAATACACTATTTTGGCTAGTAAATTTTCATGAGCAAATTATAGATTTGTGAAACGAAATATTACTGAGAACTATTGCTAGAAAAGGTGCAGGATATGGTATCCTTTTGAGCGAAGGTAAAGAATTGTTGAAGGGCTTAGCCATGATCCTAAATTATGTTTTTGTTTTGTTATACACTTGATGATAGTCATAAATGTTAAAATAATATTGTAATTTTAATATAGTTAATCTAAAATTAGGGCTAGGCGGTATTTGCAATATAGAAAATTGAGAAATGCTAGGGTCACACCCACTAACCCTCTCTTTTAACACACCAGATAAGAATTGGACATGTGTCACACTTTTTTATTTCAATTAACCTGTAACCTGTTTCTAAACATTTTGATTTTTTTTTAATAATTTAATTTAAAAGAAGAGAGATAAGAGGTAGTGAGATACAGGTCTTCTTCAATTTCCACGACGGTGTTCTTTCTCTCCACGACGGTGTTCGCCGCTCTCTTCACGACGACATTCTTTCTCTCCAAGACGGTGTTCGCCACTCTCTTCGCCGTCAGCTTCAATCACGACGATGTTCTTTTTGGCGTTTGTGTTGTGGCTGTCCTGACGTTCTGTTTTCTGTTCTTTTCTTGTGCTGGTGCTGATGTTTTCGGCTGTTCCAGATTTTTCTTTTTGTTAAAATGAAAATGAAAGCTTAAAGTTTAAATTCTCCTGCACGTACTCAGCTCTGGTTGAACCGAAATGAAGAAGAAATGGCATCAGGAATTGTTGTTGTGTTTAAGGGTCTATCTTTTTCCTGTTTTGGTTGTCCCCGTATTGCCTTAGCGCTGGGGTCTGTAATTGTGGCGTTTTTGCAGCACCAATGATATGATATAATTGATGCTGAAATAATTGATGTTGAGTTAAATAATAAAAAAACGATTTTTTTTGTTGATGGTTTGGTTGTCCAGTTAAAGAGATGCATACCACCATACATGATACTCACTATCATACATAATACTGAGTTTTTGCTTCAACTGTAAAGGCATAGTGAAAATGCAATTTAATGAGTTAGCTTATGGCTTGTGTTAGGGTAAGCGTGGCAACAGTTCGCTTATATATGAGAATAAGAACTTGATGGTTTAACAGGTTGAACAGCTAATATGTGTTCAAGTGTGCAAGATCAAAGAATTAAAATTCTATTGTTAAAAAAAATTATATTGAAAAAGACCTGTATCTCACTACCTCTTCTCTCTCTTCTTTTTCTTCTTTTAAATTAAATTATTAAAAAAAATCAAAATGTTTAGAAACAGGTTTAACAGGTTTCAAGTTAATTGAAATAAAAAAGTGTGACACATGTCCAATTCTTATTTGGTGTGTTAAAAGAGTGTTAGTGGGTGTGACCCTAGCATTTCTCATAAAAATTGGGGGCAAAATATTCTTAGAAAAGGCCAATAATGATTACAACGTTGAAAGCCAGTAATAATTACAACATTCTTGACACATCTGAATTTTGAAATTATATTATTAAAATGGTTTTTCCCAAAGGTTTTTCTATTAACAAGCTTGTGCAAATTTCGTCAAGTATTATTACTGCTGCCAAGAGAAAGATCAATGATGAACTAGGTGGAGAAGAACCTATTTTGTTCTTAGTTTTTTATATTTTTACTGATGGATTATTCGAGATGATATATGAATAGCAACAATTTTGGAATATTTTAATATTTCTGTTTATTATTTGTACTCATCAATTTTCTAGGTTTTAGTGCTGTGATTTGTTTTTATTTATTTTTTATTATTTGACTAATTGCAGAAAAATATTTCTGAGTAATATACAAATTGTGTAAAGACTACATACACTAATATGCTTATATAGAATATGCTATAGGTAACAGACTCAATTAATGTGCTGAATACAATGAACGGTTACGCATAATTACAACATATACACCTAATAATGTTAGGTTATAGAATAATGGCTAACTAGAGTAGTTGAAGTAGATAAGAGTTGTTAGTTGAGGTTATTACAAGGTTATTTGTAAAATAGGAGAATACAATGATATGGATCATTATTTAATATTTGTAAAGTTTGGTTAATAGAGCAGTGTTTCTATTGTGAAAGGAAAACCCTTGGAGGAGGAGAGATTCTCTCCTATTCTCTTTTCATCAAACTTTCAATTGAACTCAATCTATTCAACTCTGCCCAGTTTGGGGAATTCTTTCTTATACGAATTATTCCTCAATTTATTCAATGCTGCCCAGTTTTGGGAATTCTTTCTTATACCAAAGGAAAGGTTCCTGACAATAACTACAGATATGGCCATATGCTCAGTACAGTAATGATACTAAGAAACCTTTTACACAAGAGCCGTTGAAGAAAGACTTACCCAATCAAGGCATAGATAGAGACAACAGTTAAAAGTAAAAGCAGAATATAATGCTGGCAAAAAAAAATGTATTTATTTGTGTCCTTCACTTTCACACTGTAGTTTGTTATTATTTATATTTTATACAGATTTTACACATTACAACAGTAGTCGTGGCCTGTGGGTCTCCCATCCGCTGCTTTCTTTATCTTCCTCCTTATTTAGTTTGGTGCCATTTCCAGGGACTGAAGTCTCCATTAAAGTTAATTGGATATAATGATGGTATGTCGCATGTGGAGGCAAGATATCCAGCTATACTTTTTAAACAACAACTAACTGCTTGTGTAGAGAAGATTTTTGGCCATTTACGTGATAATTTGAAAAAGGAACTTTCTCCACTTCTGGCATTATGTATTCAGGTGGGCTTTCTTACTTCTGCCATTTAAGTGACTAAATTTCCAAGTCACATTATGTGAGTCAATGTGCTACTATTCATGGTTCATGTATTATCTACTAGTTGTTAAACACTTATTTTGTGCTGCAAAGTCGGTATTCAATAGGCTTAGATGGTTTGGGCATGTAGAGAGAAGACCCGTAGATGCTGTCGTAAAAAGAGTAGATCAGATGGAGGAGAGTCAGGTCAAAAGAGGTAGAGGAAGACCTAGGAAAACTATAAGAGAAACCATTAGAAAGGATTTAGAGGTCAATGAGTTGGATTCAAATATGGTTTATGATAGACCACTATGGCTTAATTTGATCCATGTAGCCGACCCCACTTGGTGGGAAAAGGCTTGGTTGTTGTTGTTGCTGTTGTAAAGTAGGTATTCAATGAAGTCACAAACTAAAGAAGTTTATCATGCACTGAACTAGTTTCATAGCTTTAGGTTTTGCTTCATAAGCTTTATAGTAGCTCTCAACATCAATCAGCTTTTGTTGGTTAGCATCATTGTATGTCAGCCATTTAACTTGATTTGGTTACTTAAGTTGGACTTTAGTTCCATAGTGATGTATTTGCTGTAGAATGCTATGGATTAGAGTTTATAGCGTGAGTTCAAAGAAATGGTTGTGTTTATTACTGATTTTTTTTTTAATTGCACGTACAAGGAATCATCAAGCTTTCATTTCATTAATTTATATTCTTATAGTGACCATTTGATGCTTTGAAAGCTGAGGGGTCTTTTATTAGGGGATAAAAATATCAGGGATGGTTTGGTTGAATGGGGGAGAGAGCCTTTGATTTGCCTAGAGAATGGGCAACCCTCATTTTGGAACGCATTTTACCTATATCTTTATTTCCGTCTATGATTTTAGTGTTCTGGAAATTTTGGTCTTTCAATGGCTGCATTATACTTTTGGACAAACTGCTGAACCTATCTAGTTTGTTGTTGTCTTTAGTTTCACAGTTTTCTAAATGAAATTTCTCTTATGATACTGGTTAGGCACCCAAAACAGGACGAGTGCAAACTGGGAAATCATCTAGATCTCCTGGGGGGCTTCCTCAACAATCACCTGGTGGCCAATGGGACAACATCATAAATTTTTTGAATTCACTCTTGAACCGATTATGTGCAAATCATGTATGTTCTTCATTGTTTTAATCACATGTTTGTTATTGTGTTTTATCTGTGTTCATCCCTTTTTATTGTTCAATTTCCTTGTGATCATGTGCTTGGACCGGGATTGGCCTTTTTCGTTATAAAAGAAGAAATTAACTAAGACGGAGAAGGTAGCTACAAAGAGTTTGAATAATAAAAGAAAACATGAACAAGCTAGATAAACATGAAGTTTAGCGACCAATCTCTGAACGTATATTTAAGGGAAACCCTTGGAAAGGACCGCCTACTTTAACACCAAATAGAAGCTACAAACCTAATCTTATCCACTCTTATCAGCTGTTATTTCAATTGACACCTCCTTAAAGACAAAAGTTATACTCCATTCAAATGCAAAAAAGTGTAATACTGACTACACTTTGCCACAAAATTTCATTTTCTTGCTTGAGCCATTACTCATTCTCTTTGGTCAATCAATAATTCTGTACTTATCATCTGGTCATCCTTTTCTATTTCCGTCTCTTAAAGTGGTAGCTTCCATTTTCACCCCCTATTTTTTTAAAGATTACAATATCCATAGTTTGATTTTTTCGTAATGCAATTTGGTTACTGAAAGTACCTGCCTATGTGCAATTGCAAGTATCTAATGTGTTGTTATATCTCAAGGATCGTTTATATATCTATATATACATAATGAATTTGCAAATGTCAACCAACCTGCTGATTCTGGATAAAATGCTAGGTGCCAAAAGAGTGCTAAAGCTTCAGTCCTACAAGTTCAGGCAAGAGGCCAGCTTGTGGTAATTATATCAGTAATGGCAACTGGGTTAGAAAGATATAGTATCCGGACTCTAACTGTTCTCTTTCACTGCTCAAGGGGGGTCACCTAGGTAGTAGATGTGTAAATTCCAAATAACTGGAGTGAGGACGGGGCGTCAATTGTAATATGAACCTCAACTTTTTTTTCAGAACAAAATTACAAAATAAATGTGATATCATGTCAGGGAAAGTTGTATGAAATTGGGTATGGTTATTTATATAATCTGTATTCTGGGAAATTATATTTTCGGAGTTATTGTTCTGTATCTTTTGGAGGGGTAACCTTGGCGCAACTGGTAAAGTTGTTGTCATGTGACTGGAAGGTCACGGGTTCAAGTCCTGGAAACAGCCTCTTGTGTAAAAAACAAGGTAAGGCTGCGTACAATACACCAAATGGTGGGACCCCTTCCCGGACCCTGCGTATGCGGGAGCTTTAGTGCACCGGGTTGCCCATTGTTCTGTATCTTTTGTGATATCCTTCAACTCCATTCCTCAATATTTACCTCAAAAGTTGGTGCCACAAGACTGTTGGCTCAATGATGATACAATAGTTTCCTGTTTGTTCAGTAGTAGTGTTACTTATTGAAAATTTTGGTTACAAAGCTTTGGTGTGGAACAACTGTGCTGTTATCTTAAGAAAATGTAAATCAGTTGTAGGCTAAAATTTTATAGTTCATTGCAGAACTAACTTTTCTAACCTGCAATTTTTTATTTTATTTTATTTTTTTTTAATTTTTATCATCTTTTCTTACCTGAAACTGCGTATTCAGATACCATCCTTCTTCATCCGCAAGCTAGTTACGCAGGTGTTTTCCTTCATCAATATGACGCTATTCAACAGGTAAAAGTAAAAGGTGATAATTATTAGACAAGGTTTTTGTGGCCTCAAATCTCTAACGTTCTCTATTTATTTTAATCTTCCCATAATCTCTTTCAGTCTTCTTTTGCGGCGTGAATGTTGTACTTTCTCAAATGGTGAATATGTAAAGTCTGGTCTCGCAGAACTAGAGAAATGGATAGTTAATGCGAATGAAGAGGTAAACTAAGCTTGGTAATGCTATTATTCATTATTTTAGTTTCAAATTTTAACTGTGCTTCTAACAATATAAAATCATGTGATCCATGTAATTGACCTCACCAAGTGAGAAAAGACTTTAACGAGGTAGTTCTGAAATGCAGTATGCAGGAACATCCTGGCATGAGCTGAATTATATAAGACAAGCTGTTGGGTTTCTGGTATAAGCACTACTTTAGTTGTACTTTTGATTATCTCAATTAACACTGCTATCTCATATTTATGCTTTTGTTTGTTTGAAATATTCACAGGTAATACATCAGAAGAGGAAAAAATCTTTGGAAGAAATTAGGCAGGATCTTTGTCCGGTATGTTATCATCGTATCGTATAATCTGTTGCAACATCATTTGTATACACATCTATACTGAATATCTTTCCTGTGTCAAATAATTTGAAGTTCCGCCATGTTATGAAGATGCTTGAAAAATTGAAACTAACATTTTTTTTGGCTTAACACGGTTCAAGTGGAAAATCTCTGGGAGATGTGTGAGGAAAGTTTCATGATATAAAACCTGTATTTAAATGTCAATATTTACAGTCCCCGTGAGCTTAGCTCAGTTGATAGGGACAATTCATAATATATGCAAGGTCCGGGGGCCACCACCAAAAAAAAATGTCAATATTTACATAGTCATATAGCACATTATTTGTTAAATTAAGGAAATTTCATTTGTAGTCCCTCTTGTGCCTCACTCATAAGGATACAAGAGAAACTGTTGTACTAAGATTTGGGGAGGGGAATCGGATTGCATGTTTGGTCCTTGGTCACAATAGTGATCTTTTCACCTATTTATTTTCTCTCCTTATATTGTCTAAGGTGTTTTATTTTTCTCCTAACACGTTTCTAGCACAATTCGCTAACAGGCATTAACTGTGAGGCAAATCTATCGAATTAGTACCATGTACTGGGATGACAAGTATGGAACCCAGAGTGTATCCAACGAGGCAAGTGATGTCATAAATTTATTTAAAATACTATTGTGATTGTAGTTTCCATATCTAGTTTTAAACTTCATATGATGGACAGGTAGTTGGTGAAATGAGGGAAATTGTGAGCAAAGACAATCAGAGTTTGACCTCAAATTCGTTCTTGATGGATGATGACATGAGGTACTCTTCTTTCCCCCATCCAATTTCTTTTCAGTTTCTTTTATTTTTAGCAAGTTATTAGTGTTATTGTTGCCATATCTTAAGGCTTTGTTTGGAAGTTAGAAGATAAAGGAAGGGGAGAACATTAGAGGGGAAGAGTGGAAGGAGAATACTATCCAAAGTCACCTTCAACGGAGTTTTGAGTTCTCCAATCTTGGAGGGTTTTGGCTATATATAGAAAAATAAACTCTCATAGGTTGGGGACTAGACTCCCGTCTCCTTCCCTTTTAATCTTTTATCCTTGTTAAGAGTCTCACATTGGATGGGATATGGCCTGGACATGTGTTCATAAGTGAGGACAATCCACTTACAATTGGTTTTGTAATGTTGAGTAAGCCCCAGCCCCAATTCTAAGATGGTATCAAAGACTCCAGGTCACACTCCAGATATCCAGTCTTGGGGAGGGAGGGAGGGTTAAGAGCCCTACATTGGAAGAGATATGACCTAAACGTGTGTTCAGAAGTGAGGACAGTCTTCACCTTACAAACCGGTTTTGTAAGGTTGAGATAGGCCCAACCCAAATTCTATGAATCCTCAAAGCCTCCCATGCTTTCCCGTCCAAACTCCAAAATAAAGCCTAAAGCAAGGTTGATTTCATTTTTTATATATAAATTTCTAGTTTTTTTTTTTTTTAGTTGTTTTTGAATGTAATTCTGAAAGAGAGCTAAATCTAGTGGGTTGATTTGGTTTTGCCACTGTCATGTGTAGATTATTTTATGGATGTATGTATAATGTTTTCACAGGACATATATATGGGGTTTACATTTGCTTTTGACCTTGGTCTTAACTCTTAACCTTCAATGTTTTGTGCAGTATTCCTTTCTCGGCTGAAGACATAGATATGGCGATCCCTGCTGTGAATACTGATGATATTGAGCTCCCAGCTTTCTTGAATGAATATCCTTGTGCCCAGTTTCTTGTTTCACACGAGTAATAATGGATTTATAATTGCAAGATTGTTTCCTTCATTGATTTACAACCTGTAAAATGGCACACAGCCTGAAATGTTTCCCTTCGCGTCGACAGAAAATCTTGTTCTCCTCAAATTTTTCTGCTGTCAATCACTTTGTTTGCCAATCATGATATTAATTACCAAAGGAGATGGAATAAAAAAGGTTATCATGGTTTGATTGTAATTTTTCCGTAAATTACATTATTAGGCCAACAATTTGTAATTATCCAAGAATAGATTACTCAGTCTAGGAGATTCACTTGCTGCTTCTATTATTATGCAGCTCATCTTAGGTATGTTTATTGTTGGCATTTCAGTTATATTATTTATAGGTATGCAATTGCAAACAGACAGAGCCTTTGGCTTAAGAAACTAAATATTATCATTCATGGATGTACATACTGAACTTCTTTCTTTCAGAGTTACAAATTTATTTATATTGTAACTTTTTAACCTTCTGCTGGTGGTGCCCTTTTTGTTTAAAAACTTGATCAGCTAGACACAACTTCGTCATAAGAACCTTTTTCAAGTCTACGCAAGTTTTTGTTTTGTTTTTGGTTTTTACCAATGTCTACGCAAGTATGTAACCTTGGATGATATGATCATTGTTTTAATTGTCACAATTTATTGCCGACAATTAGATGACAGACAGCGATGCTTTTTTGGTTGGGAAATTGGCAATACATCCACACTGCTTGTTCAAAATTGAATTACGATATCGGTCGATAGGCCGTTAGTAATTTCCAAAGCACTGGTTAGGACAGAGATCAGACAAAAGTGTACAATTTCACTCCAAGAATGATGCGGGTTAGCAAACTTCATTGCCTTGACGTATGTTTCTCTTAAAAAATTGAGCAACTCAATTGTCAATGCATTAAGTTGTATCCTAAAGGGACATTTTGTGGTAGAGACGGTCTGCGAGCCCAACACCTATTAGATGCATTGTGTGGAGAAGGTTGTGGCTAGAGATCTCTTATGTGTTATCACTTTAGTGGTTAACCTATGGTTAGGAGGAGGATGTCCCTTGAGTTTGGCAGAGTTTGTAGCTTCTGCACCTTTGACACCATTGTTAAAGCCTGATGGTGGGATACGCCCTATTGTAGTTGGTACTATTTGGAGGCGTCTGATATCCAAAGTTGCTATGAAAGGAGTTGGTAAAGATATGACTAAATATCTCAATAACTTTCAATTTGGTGTTGGGGTCTCAGGTGGGGCGGATGCCATTTTGCATAGTGTCAACAAGTTGTTGAACCTGCAACATGAAGATGGTTCCTTGACTATGCTTACAGTAGATTTTTCGATTGCTTTCAACTTGGTAAACAGGTCGGCACTGCAACGTGAGGCGAGATTGAGATGCCCATCTATTTCTTTATGGGTTGAGTTTCTTTATGGACAGACAACGAGATTATACCTTGGTGATGGTCATATTATGTCTGCTACTAGAGTGCAACAAGGCGACCCATTAGGACCACTCCTTTTTGCTCTTGTAATGCACCCTCTTATTCATCAGGTTAGAGATAGTTGCAAGCTTCTTCTTCATGCTTGGTACCTCGATGATGAGACTCTTGTAGGGGATTCAGAGGAGGTGGCTAAAGCTTTAGACATCATTCGGGTTGTTGGGCTAGAATTGGGCCTTGAATTGAATATTCGTAAGACTGAGATCTTTTGGCCTTCATGGAGGGGCTGTTAGCCGAGATAAAGGTTTTATTGAGGGGTTGGCCATGAAGAGAGCTTCCAGGGCTGCTGAGTTAATGCATCTTCTTCCTCAGTTACGGGATCCTCAGAGTGAGCTTCTTCTACTTCGATTGTGCATGGGTATTGCGAAACTTTTCTTTGGCTTAAGGACGTGCCAACCGATTCACATGGAGGAGGCGGCTATGTTGTTTGATAAAGAGCTGCGTGAAGCGGTTGAGGACATTGTGGTTGGTGGAGGTCCTTTCTTTGGGGACCTTCAATGGAGGATGACTTCTTTACCTATTAGGTTTGGAGGGTTGGGTTTGCACTCAACATTAGAGGCTTCTTCGTAGGCTTTTGTGGCTTCTAGGGCACAATCTTTGGTGCTACAAGATCATATTTTGAGAGATAGTGGGTTATGTGGCATGAATTTGGATTTTGATAATGCTTTGGATGGTCTTCATGTTGCGATTCCAGATTTTGATAATGCTTTGGATGGTCTTCATGGTGCGATTCCAGATTTTGATGTTAGTAGTTTTACTAGAAAAGACACCGTCCCTCCTAAAACATAACATGTTTTGGCGAGTGCTCTTTTTAGTAAAAGTGTTCAGGATATGGAAGTTAAGTTTGACATGACCACGAGACAAAAAGCAATATTTGGATGTTTGCAAGCAGCACATGCTCAGGATTTTCGTCTAGCTATCCCGATTGATGGGTTAGGTCAGCATATGTCACTAGTGGAGTATCGTACTATCCTTAGATATCGTCTTATGATTCCGTTGTTTTCTATTGACGAGGTGTGCCCTGTTTGTCGTAAGGCGTGTTTGGATACTTTTGGGGAGCATACCGTTCATTGTAAGGAGCTTCCCGGCTTTAAGTACAGACATGACTTTGTTAGTGATGTACTTTTTGATATTTTCAGACGAACGGAAATATCAGTGAAGAAAGAGGCGCCTGTGAACTTCCTGACTGACCCACTAGATAGAAGATCAACACTTAGGCCTGCAGACGTTATGGTGTACGGATGGGTAGGTGGAAAACATGCTTGTGTAGACTTGACTGAGGTTTCACCACTTGTGGGATTAGGTGTCGAACCTTTTACCGTAGGACAGGCGGCCCTAAAAGCTGCATCAAGCAAAGTGGCCAAACATGAGAAACCGTGTTCTGACAATCAACATGCTTTTATACCATTTGCTTTTGACACTTTCGGTTTCCTAGCACCAGAGGCCGTTGACCTTCTACATAGAGTTCAAAAGG
>Ga0315914_1000205_pt1 | contig 61949 bp, 23 predicted proteins | sample MpolenodulesMG_FD_203920 | JGI IMG/M metagenome (GOLD analysis project Ga0315914, IMG submission 203920) | Medicago polymorpha root nodule microbial communities from Los Angeles, California, United States - elongated nodules | ecosystem: Host-associated > Plants > Roots > Nodule | place: USA...
GTTTTGTTTTTAGTCCCTACAAAATAAAATCACACTTTTTAGTCCCTATAAAATTTTCCATCAGCATTTTTAGTCCCTGTCAAAAATTTCCATCAACAGTTTTGGTTCCTAAAATGCTTAAGGAAAATGTCACAAGGACTAAAAAGTGTGATTTTATTTTATAGGGACTAAAAATAAAACTGTGAATATTTATAGGGACTAAAAACTTAATTAACCCTTATAACTTTAATTAATGTTACGTTCATCATTCCCAATTCAATATATTTCACTTTGCACCAATACTAACAAGAACACTTAAAACCACTTTTCTCTTTCCTTTATGTATACATTTTTTTAATATGCGTGAAATGAGCAAATGACTCAGTTAATTTGGGACAGATGAAGTAAGAGACAAGGGAAAAGGGATCCCTCAATCTAAGGCCTCTACCATTTACCAATATCAGTAATCTACCGTTTTAACACATAGCATAATTGAGGGATGAATTTTTAGCGATTAAACTACTTTATATATACTCGAGGAATATCTATTTAAAAAGGTAAAATAAAATAAAATATAGTCACGTGAGTGGCACACATAGAATTCATATATTGATTTTTGAATAAATAAAAAAGAAAAAAGAAAAGGGAGAGAGAGAAGTGTTTGTTTGGGGTAGGGAGCGAGAAAGGAGGAGGAAACAATGGGCGAGGTATCTGAAACAACCATGACGACGACGACGACGACAAAGAGGAAGAAGAAGGGTCGTCCATCTCTGTTGGATCTTCAAAAACGATCTCTCAAAAAACAACAAAAACAAAACCCCAATTTAATCAACGATCCATATTCCAACATCAACAACGACGATGAAGATGAACGCAAACAGAAGAAACAAAAACTCTTAATTGGTTTGAATTCTCAGCTCCAAAACCCAACCACATTATTCTCCAATTCTCAAACTCCCCAATTTCACCCTAATCACCCCGGATCAGATCAAAACGTGAGTTTCCGTTTCTCCATTGCTATCTCTCTCTCTCTATTCACCAATCCTAATCCAATTATCAATTCTATCCTTAAACCTTTTCAATTTCAATTTCCCTCTCTCAATTTCGCGGAATACTGTTAGAATTTCAAAATACGATTCCTTTTTTTATTTATTTTTTAATAAATTTCTTGGATTTCGCGCGTAATATGTTTTATTTAATTTTTAATTTCATGAATTGAATGAATGAATACTCGTTGAATTTGGAAACTGGATATATGTTTGACCGTTTAGGTTTTGATATATTTATTTATTTATTTAAATTAAATAATTTGGGGGAAAATTTTGTGTGGGTCATGTTGTTATCTTTAATTTTTGCATTCCTTATTGGCTGTACACTAGATCTCAAGCTTGAGTCTATTCTATTCATTCAGTGCAAGGACATACATAAAAGCTTCAATTTGTCTTATCCCTAAATTATCTTCTTTTTTATTTTTTCGACAAAATTCTGCTTTTTTTATATTATCATAAATTTCTTTGTGGGTTTAGTTGATTATTGATTATATTGAGTAAAAAGTAGATATTTTGTGATATAAAATCAGACGCATATGTCTTTTTTGGGCATTTGATTTGATGATGGAATGATTTTTGCAGGATGGAAAGGTTCCGAAAGCGACTGACAGTAAACATGGTATGTATGACTATGAATAATGAAGCTGTATTGTATGTATTGTTGTTGTTGTACAAGAATTATGAATTATGAAATCATTTTTCTCAAATGGGTTCTTCTTACATATGGGGGTGTGTACAAGTAAGTGGGGGAATATTAATGGCGATTTTTTTATTGTGTGTTGACAGGTTCGCAGGTTATGTCTGGTCCCACTACACCTTTGCCAGACAAAAAGCTCTTGCTGTTTATCCTTGACAGACTTCAAAAGTGTGTCTTTTATTTGTTTCTTTCTATCTTCTTTTGTTTTTTGTTTTCTTTTATGTTTGGAAATTTATCAGTTCTGTTCTTTACTGTTCATGATAACCATTTTGTAGAAAGGACACACATGAGGTATTCTCTGAGCCTGTGGATCCAGAAGAGGTGAATTTTTTTATGATACTACTGTATATATGGTATTTGAGTACTCCTAATTCCTAATTTCCTATCACTTGAATTATGACACTGATATTTTCTTGCTGCAGCTTCCTGATTATCATGATATCGTTAAAAACCCGATGGATTATGGAACTATAAGGAAGAAATTGGATGGGGGATTATATATCAGCCTTGAACAGTTTGAGGTTGGTGTTGCAATTTTGATCTGTTTACTCGACTCTGTCTTTGCTTGATAACCTTGTTACTATTCATTTGTTCAACTGACTTTCATTTTACTTTTCTAGGTTGCACGCTTTTTATCTATTTATATTCTCATTAATGAGAAAAATAATTGAAACAGAAGAAGTATCTTTTTAAGATAATGTTGCATAAAATGTATCTTTTCAGCGTTTGGCATTTATGAACAATTGCCATATTCCATCATCCAAGCGCACACAATTACTTCTCCCCCATTATTCATTTATTTGATAATTCGACTCATTTGATAGGCTACATGGAAATCAGAATGTAACTATACACAATGTTTCTGAATTGTGTGTACTGTACATTAAGTTTGTATATAGAAGGTTTGCAAAATTGGTATTTGACAATGTTTTGCACTAAATAGCGTATTGTGGAACATTATCAGTTTGTTCAAATTCCGCTATGCAATAGTGCTATAGCAGTTTTTTAATTACATTGCTTTTTACATCAACTTTCGGTAAAGGTCAAATATCTGGTCATTTTAGCGTATTTGCACTAATTAATCCCACTTACATTTGTGGTAACTCAAGGCCACTGATTAGTGGATTTAGATTTTTTCGTGTTAATGTTTAATTTGTGAGTACTTACTAGTCTAATACTCTTGTACGAATTTGTAACACACCGCTGCTTCATTTTTGCAGAATGACGTGTTCTTGGTATGCTCTAATGCAATGCTATACAATTCACCAGATACTATTTACCATCGTCAGGTTGGGTGAAGTCTGCAGTCAATATGTTTTACTATCATTCCTTCTTTAAATGTGGTGTCTAAGTTAGGGACTTGACTTTTTTCTTAGGCCCGAGCAATGCAAGAGATAGCAAGGAAGGATTTTGAGAATCTGAGACAAGATAGTGATGATGACGACGACGAGGATGATGATAATGACAGTGAACCACCACAACCCAAAATTGTGCAGAGGGGAAGGCCACCAGGCAAGCGCTCAAAAAAGTCATTGGGCATGTCTCCAATAGAGTTTGCTGCTCCTGAATCTTTCTCTGATGCAACTCTTGCTTCTGGTGGGGATACGGCTAGTGGCTCCAATGGTTATAATCTAAGAAAAGCAGTAAGCAAATTTCAGCCGACAGATTCATCAGCTAGGGGTCTCCAATACAACAGTGGAGGTTATACAAGTTGGACGTCTGAATTGGAGAATGAATTTCCAGGTCAGAATCTATGTCTATGCCCTTCTAGTTTTTGTTCAATTCTGTATTTATTGGAATGATTCTTTAAATTATGTTTTTTTTCTTCTTTTTGCAGCTTCTGTTTTAAAAGCTGTGTTAAGGTATGGAAAGAAGCAGTACACGGTTGATGAGACAAGGCGTGACACTTACAGAAATCCAGTGGCTGTAGGAAATGAACCACCAGTATTGACTGCATTTGAGGATAATTCCAAGCAGCTTCTTGCAGTACGTAATTCTGTTTCTCGTTTTCATTGTCCTTTTTTGTAACAACCTGAGAGTGGCAGAAAATTGTCTTTAATGAATTATATTATTTTGAAAATCTTGTACTGTCTCTAGCTTGCTGTTAGTATCTCATAGTTCCAAAGGCTTTCTTATTGGTAATGAAGTTTACGAACTGTTTTCTTTTATATCAGGTTGGTTTACATGTGAAGCACAGCTATGCAAGAAGCCTAGCCCACTTTGCTGCAGACCTTGGTCCTGTTGTTTGGAAGGTTGCTGCTAGGAAAATCAGCAGTGCTTTGCCACCAGGACTTGAATTTGGTCCTGGATGGGTATCTGATGATGATGTGTCACAGAGGCATCACTTTGCAGTTCGTGATGAGAGAAATTCAGACACTCCTGTACCAGAGGATTATAGAAGCAGATTTCCTTCTCCGTCAAGAACGTTCTCTCATGCAAATACATCAGGCTTGCAAAGTGGAGACGTGTTGATAAACAGAGAATCGAGTTACCAAAACGAAATGAATCCAGGCAGCAGTGTTAGTGGCGGGAACGAATCCATGATTCATGGGAGGATTCAGCAGGAACCCATGGCGCACTCTGATGATTTTGGCTCTAATCGTCGGTTAGGATCTAATTTTTCACCTCAAATGACAATGGTTAGCCTTGCCGACTTAACCGGGTCTTCAAATGCTGGTAATGTTCCTCAAATGTTTGGCATGGATACCACAAACAGCCTGTCCGGTCATATTGCACTTACAAATATAAATCCGACAGCTCTCAAGGCTCAATTCTTTAACAAGTCAAGTCAATCAGATTCCAACAATTTACTAGCCCTGGAATCTGGATTTGATCCGCAAAGATTTTCTCAAGGGCTTACTGGAAAATCGTCTTGGCAAGGATTGGAAGTTCCCACTAAACAGAATTCTGTTTCACTTGCTAATGACTTAAATGGGATAATAGGGGCAACAAATTCGCACAGTTCCAATGTGGAGACTGGTCCTCAGCTGCAGCCAAATCTTGCACTGCAGCTATGATGATATACTATTTTTCAGATGGGAATTTTCTCATTGAATTTTCAAACGTGATAATGTCATGTCATGAGGGAGAAAGTTAAAGTTCAATGGATCCTAGTCACATAGTAGTAGGTTTTATTGTAGTTTTACTTTGTGTTTTGTTTCCTCTCATGACATGACATTCCCATGTTGATGAATAAGATGGGAAGATCCAAATCTCATTTTTCTGTCATGTGATATCAGAAGCTCTCAGAAGCTGGGCTTACATTTTTTTTAGTTGTAGAGCCTTTACTTTGTACTTCTATTTTACTTCAATATGGATGTTGGCTGTACCATGTTTACAGTTCGATTGGTATCAGCTCAGGACTATATGACTTACGTGTAATTGAGACATCAAATGTTCAATAGTACTATTTCATTACGTCAGTTTCAGACACTTTAATTTCTCCGCCTTTACTTTTTTGCTTCTTTCTGTAACTAACAACAATGTTTGTCTTTAACAACAACAAAGTACAACACGTTTTTTGTTGATGTTGTTTTTGACAAAGTACAACCCATGGTTGGTTGGTTGGACTTGGCATTGCATAACGCCTTTAAATTACATGGATTCGATTTTTAAAGTTTGATTAGTTTATTTTTTGGGTACATAATTTGATTATTTTATTTACACTGACAAAGTTTGAAGCCTGTGTGCATTTATAAAATTCAAGAGGTTTTGTTTTAGATGATTTGTAATTTTTTTTAGAGATAACTTGTCTAAAAAATAGTTTTATTTTTTTTATAGAAGAAATTTTTATTTTTTTTAAAGGAAGAAGAAATATAGTTTTATTGATATATATGTTTTAGGGGCTTTTGTGATGTAGTTGATTGTTCCTTGCGTTCTTAAGTGTGTCTTACACCAAGTTCTGCTTAGTAAAATTTAGCAGTTTCAAAAAAGAAATATTATAGTTAATGATTTTTTGTATCCTATTTGTTTCGAAGTGGGGTGATACATGCAAGGACTTCAATGTTTGAGTTAATATTTGATCGAGTAAGAGTAGATATTTTAGGATAGCAAACGTACACCTTTTGTTGTGTCTGGACAATAATACTTAGCGTGGAGTACAAGGCGTGGAGAAGATAACAATGCTAATGTTTCAGAAGATTTGAGTCTTTAGGCCTTCAGGAATAGTTCATTAAGGATAGAGTCTTGGTCTAATCCGAAATAATATTCATCATATAATTTTATATAATTACTTCTGTAAATATTTAAAGGGTCCCGTTAACCGGTGCCCCCGGGGCACTGGTTAAAGAATTCAAAAAAGAAAAATTTGAATTAAAAATAACACTTTTTTGATTTTTGAAAAACTGATTACACAATTTCTAATACAAAAGCTACTATATTTACTTCTTTAACCGGTGCCCCCGAAGCATAGGTTAACATTTCCCATATTTAAATAATATTTTTTTAAGGATTTAAATATTAGTATATGAATGGTCACATAGAGCGACGTAGTTTGAATTATAAAATATAAACACCAGTGTTTCATTGTACAAATAAAAAATAAACACTATTGTTTGCAAATTGACGGTATATGTGATGCATTTGCTTGAACTGTGTTTCACGTTACATGAGAATCGTGAAATGAAATAGTTTGCTATTGCTGTTAAATAATGAATGAACAGAGTTAAAATTGAATCAAGGGTAAACGAATCTAGCAAAGTGCACAGAGGGGTGGATTTCATTTATGAAGAAGCACCAAATCAGGTGCTGTACAAAGAAGAAATCTAGTATCAACTATAGGGGTTCAAAATGGAACAATGAAGACAACAAAAATTCTATTCCGTGCATTAAAAAAAATGGAATAGAAAAACAGAATGTAAGAGAGCACTATAATGAAATCCACCCAATCCAACCAACTGTAATAGTTTTCAACTGTTCCTATGTATGTATAGTATTGATCCATCCATATTTACTTTTGTTGAGAATCTGTCCCCTCCGAATCAAAAACTAAAAAGCTATGTAAGAAGAAGAATCAAGCAATCAAACAAAATATTCTTATCTAGTTTGCCAAGCCATTCTATATCCATTATGCGTGAACGATCCAAACCACTCACGTGCCAACAATTTCAACCTTTGATCTCTAACCTCACAAAATCTCAGTGTCCAATCTTTAGGTTCAACAGCCTCAAATCCTAACCCTGGTGTCCTATCTTGCGAGTTTGGGTTCATAGCTTGTCTCCAATCTACAACATAAGCAGACACTCTCCTTCTAAATTTACTCTTAAACTCAATCCACGCTTGGTACTTATAGTGATTCACCAAACCCTCTTGGGGACCAAGTTGTTTCGATCTAAACCCTTGTTTCTCGTTCACTTGAAAATGATGTATCACATTCCACAAACTTCTATCAACTGCTTCTACCAACACAATTGATTTGTGTCTTTGTTCCACTTTCCTCCGACACGTGTACCCTTGTGTTACCCCTTCTATCGGGTGTTGTCTTTGACCTGATGGCCCAAATTCTAAACACATCATTGACACCTGTCCAATTCTACCACCTTTGTACTCCCGCGGTAAAATTGATTTCAATGAAGGTAATTTATTTGAATTGAAGTGGGACCCATTTCTCCAAGAGGGTAAATACATGAATTCATCAACATCCACGTACATCACCCAAGTGCATAACCTTTTGGATTTTGAGTACAGAATACTGTGTGAGAATCCAGCTTCTTGAGTCTTAGGCCAAATCCAAAGCAACGTGCTTATATTATAACCCTCTTCACGAAGCTCGTTGATTATTCCCTCCAAATCATCATCGCTTCCATTGTTATACAATATGAAATTTTCCACTCCCACTTTTGAATGATACACAACCCATTCCCTCAAAAATTTCGCCACATTATAAACCATCGTGCATGCACATAGGAAAAATTTGGGCCGGGCCTGTAAATGGGCCATAGGCCCAAACTTTTGAACTGCTACGGGCTTAGAAATGGGTTTAATTGGCCTGGGAGTGTAATACGCTACGGACGGAACCACGATGTTTTTTCCAATAATCTCGAGGGAAACTCCGATTTTGGAATTCGAACCCAAATCAGACGGATCTGGATGCAGGCATCGGAAAACCTCTTGAACAGAGCTTGTAACGGCGGTCCGAATTCCGTCTCCGATTTGGAAAACACAATTAAGCTCCTTTGCCGGCGTGTCGTAGCCTTGACGGTGATTCACACCTTTGGCAAACAAAACAACGTCGTCTTCCATTGAAAAAGACTCGTAAACAACGAAATTCCACCTCACAAGCTCCGGCGCCGGAGATTGATTTTGAGATTCATTTTCCGACGTTCCGGTTACCAACATAGGTTGCGAAAATATTCTCCGGCGCCAAACCCTACCCGGCATGTCGCACTTGAACGTTGTACGGTTGGTGAAAGGTAACACACCAGAGAATTTCGCCGAAGACATTTCATTGTTCCGGAAAAGGCAGCTATATTCATCGGAAGAAGATAAGGGCGTGTTTGGCGAGACGAGAACGAGAATCTCCCAATCTGGTAATAAAACCGAAACTGTTGAGAATGAGTTTTTGAAGTTGATGGATGAAACACGACGTGATTGGTGTGAAAACTCGTTGACGATGTTGTTGTTGTTGTTTGCATTGGTATGAACGACAACGTGTTTTTTCGCGTTTAGCTTCCTTGGACGATCGTCGAGGTCGTAATCAGGTCGCCAACCCGAAACGGCGTCACGAGAGAGATGAAGAGAAAATGCAGCAAATAAAAGAATAGCAAGTAATGAAACAAGGAGGGTTGTTCGTGGTTTTCGTCGCATGGTTTCCCAAGGACTACTAATGAATGTTGTTGTTGAATTGTTAATGGAAATATTGGAAGAATCTGATGGTGAATAGGGCTTCATATTTTCTATTATGAGTGAAGAGTGTGATGAAATTTGTTACAGATAGAGAGGGGATGGTGTGAGGTTAATTCAGCACTCGTGTTGAGTTTTATTCATAAATAGGAATGGATGAGAGATATTGACACTCCTTACATAATGAATATGAATGTTTATGTTATTATGTAATGATTTGATTGTGATTGGTTATGAGTGGCATAGCATATTGAAAGAGAAGTCAAATAGTTGTGGAGGATCTGTATGTAAACCAACTTTTCTGATTCCATAAGCAAAGCTAATAGCGAGGGAGCAACCTTTACGTGCTTGCACCATCTTCCTTTATTCTTCTTTCCTTCCTTCAATAAGTACTAAATAAAATTATAAAGTAATACTGCTTCTAACAGATTTTAAAGGGAGTTTAATTGTGACACACATACTATTAAAACTTAAACATGATTAATGATCTATGATCGATTTTAAAGGAATGGATTGAAATGGTTTCATTTTTACATAATATTTGATAAAAAAAAGTTCATTAGAAACTTTATTTTATTTCTTTAATAAATAATACCATAAAATTATATTGATAGTTTTTTTTAATAATTTCAAGGCATCATATTATATATTCAAACTCATTTCAATTGTCATCGTGAACTTAATTCAACTGTAGGGACAATACATAATATACGTAAGGTCATGGATTCGAACCTAAATAAAATGAAAAAAAAAACTCATTTCAATTCAATTGATCACAATACAACAACAATAACCAAGGTTTAAGTCCTTAAAAAAAACTTATTTGGTAATAAAAAATTACTTATACTTTAAGCAAACAAGATAGATTCGAATAAATTAAATATTGAAATAGATAATAGATATATGCTGGCAGCAGTTTTGACGGAATTGGCAGCATTGTTAACTTACAAGGGTTGAACTTTTAATAGAAAAATGTATAAAAGTGCAAACTATTGAGGATAAAATAATTGCTTCATTTTGTATATTTTTTTCAGGATGCTTCATTGTATATTTATTGAGTATAAATTCATTGAATAAATTAATATCACCGTAAGAAAAATATAAGTTGATAATTTTTTTCCATATAGGATGGTGAAAACATTAGATATAATATATGTAAGATAAGAAGATGATAGTGTCCCCAAGAGCATAACTCAGTTGGCAGGGACATGCAATGTTATATGCATGAGCCAGAGTTCAAACCTAGGATATCCCACTTGTTCACTTAGAAAAATGTGAATTCTAACTTGTAGGCTACTTGACAAAAAAAAATGATAATAAGGTTCAACTAAACTAGCTACGATAAAAGGCTGCTTGACAGGAAAAAAAAGATGATAGTAAGTTTCAACTCAATTAGCTACGACAAAATTGTTAGATTTAATTAACATTTCGCAATTATATTTGTACCTTTTTACTTTTTTTTTATTTTATTTTTATCTTTATATCATATCTATCATTTTACTTTTTTTCTTCAGCGGTAGAATAAGTTTAGATGTTTAAAAATTATTACTATTATCCTTTCCATAAAAAAATATTATTCTTAACATTTTTTTGTTGAACGTATTTAAACTCGCAACCTCTCACTGTACGGGGGCAAGATTTCAAGAAAAAAACAAGAAGAAGACGATGGCATTCTTTAATAAAAGAAGATGATGACATGAGATAAAACATAATATCATATAATATAGATATTCTTAACATAATATCTATATGTTTGATTTAAAGAATGAAAACGTCAATCTAATATAGATAAAGAAGATACGTATTTAAGTCGAAACCATATGCATATAGATAGATATAACTTATAAGAAAGTGAATTGGAATGGCTGTATTTATCTTTAGCACGACATACTTCTTCTCTGACAGGTGGAGGTGAAAATACCCAACAAGACGGCAGCAAATACTAGCATTTTTTGCCCTTTATGTCTCAGTCTTCTTGCTTAATATAGTATTTTTTTTTGGACAATCAAAAATGGACTTAATATAGTATTTTTTAATTCTTGCATATATCATATATGCTGATATATGCTTTGCTTAATTCTGAATCAACCCTTCGATTATAATTTGAAGTCTTCTCTTCAGTGGAATAACTTGTTATGTCTTTTTTCTTGACAAATAATTTGTTATGTCGTAAGTTTCGATTGCAATTAGTTTTTGATTGTGCATATAATTATTTAATGAAGAGTGAAATTTCATTTTAATCCCCCGCAAAATATGAAATCCAAAAGTTAGTCTCTTTGAAAAAGATCGAGACCCATTAACCATTATGCCAGAAATTTACAGGGCCATTTTTGTTTTGATTCTTCTGAACCGAGACATATTTTGGGACACCCAATCTGACATGTGTATTATATTAATATGAAATTAATGATTCGTTTGGTTTGAGAATCAAGGGGAGGAGAGTCATTTTAACGGAGGGAAGGGGAATGCAGATATTTTAATTAAAAATGTGTTTGGTTTGTAAGGGGAGATGATGAATTTTAAAATTATTTTACTGTTTTACCCTTAAACTTAATTGAATAAGGACAATAAAGTAACAAAATAATAACGATGTAATCGATAACAATACAATGTAAACGACGAAATAATGAATTAGTAATATTGTTGTTATAAGTAGTAATAAAAGTTGTCACAAGGAAAAGTTCTTAATAATATGTAATAAAAGTTGTTATAAAGATAATATAACTTAATAATAATAAAAATTGTTACAAGATAATATAAGATTATCTACAACAGAGCACTTTAAATTGGGTGCTTACATTTATTTCATATATCTATTACTCATTTTACGGTAATACTTAATAAACACCACTTTCCTCCAACCTAGCACCTTAAAATAAATTATTAAATTGGTCCCACAAATAATTTTATATCATTATGTTTTAACAACATTTATTTATTTTATTAAGATTTATTAAATAGGACCCATGAAAAATGAAGAAAGAGAGGGTGCTTCCATAACCACCTTTCTCCATAGCCACCTATATATCATTCTCCACAATGGGGGTGCCTATTTAATACGGTGTTAAATAGGTGAAGCACCCACCATTGTGGATGGTCTAACATATAACCTAATAATAATTATAAAAGTTGTTTCAAGGATAATATAACCTAATAATAATAAATGTTATAATCTTCGTGAGCTTATCTCAATTGGTAGGGATATTGCATATTATATGCAGGAGCTGAGGTTCGAATCCCGGACACTCCACTTCTCCACAATTTAATTGTGTGAGCTCTAGCCACTAGACTACTTGACCAAAAAATAAATAAATGTTGTTATAAGGATAATATTGAGATTTTAAATTAATCTAAGGATAAATTTGACAGTTCAATAAAATTTGATGTCCTCATCTCCCCTTCTAAAAATTGAACCAAACACTTCAAATTAAAAATATTCTCTCCCCTCCCCTCCAAAACTCTCGAACCAAACGGACCTAAGGGACACTTAAGCCCCTAGTTAAAGTGATAATATTTGTAAACAATTTAATTTGCCCAAAAAACTTTTAAAATCTCTAATTCAAATGTTCATATGATTTTATTCATAGTTCGACCTTAAACGATTATGAAGACTGCTCCATTTTTTATGTAAAAAGAAAATGTGTACAAAAAAATGTATTGATAAATTAAAACGAGGATATAACAAGAAAAACTCAAAAAATGCATTTCTTTAATTTAGTGTCACGATTCTAAAACGTTTTTTAAAAAGATATTTGAGATATGAGGTGTTGGGTTAAAGAGATTGAATGGTTAACCAAACTCTTAAATTCTTCGTAGCTTCAAACATGTACACGAAGATAATCCATTTTTTCACTCTTTTTCCTGTATAAATTTGAAAGCGAATCAAGACAAGGGTTTGATGCAATTTAAGAAGTTGTGCATAGAAAGAATATAATAAAAGAGTGAGAAGAATATTTACTTTTTGTTGTTGTTGTTCTTCTTCTTCTTGGTTCTTGTTATTTTGCTCAAACGCATGTCCACATCTGGCAGTAGCGCGGCCATCCTAACAGTAACAGAGAGAGAGCGCGCAATCAATTAACATTTTTCTTAAGAAGCAAATTTTATTAATAAAAACAAAACCCCAAAGCAAAAGAAATACTCTGCAAAAATAGAGTCCAATCGGTTCAAATGAAATAGGAGGGACCAACACTACTTGCTTCAAAGTTATAAATATCAATCAAACAATACAACGTCAGCCTGAGCAACATACAAGACAAATAGAAGCCAAATGTTGCTCTCTAAAGAGCTATTTCCAAACAATAGAGTTCGATCAAACCTAGACACTTGAACCAAAATATCAATTAAGTTGTTGTAATTAATAATTATGAACTCCAATACCCCAAAGCAAATATTGACAGAATGAGGGATAATAAAACACCAACAAGTATACAAACGTGGGAAGCATACTAAGTATACAATGTGCTTGAAATCTATCAGGTGCTAACACTTCGTTCTGTGGCAAGGAGTTCAAACTAGTTTTGTCATTTGGTTTGATGCAACTTGACAAGCAGGTTTAGTTAGGTAGTTGAGACTTGAGATGGCAAGTATAAAACATTCTGATACAAATATTAGTAAAAATATATACAACTTGTTATTTGTAGGAGTTCAAACTTCAAACTAACATTTTTACGGTTTGAATGCACAAGCAAAGTGTTGAATGCACCATCATTTATGCCAATTGAGAAGTATAAAAGACGAGCGGTCTTCATGGTAGTGATGATAATCTGGGAGACAGAAGAGGGAGTAGAAGAAAAGAGGTGGCTAGGTATACATATACTTGATGTTTGCGGATTTTCCTATTTGTTAATTAGGGTTTTAAGAATCAGACTTTTTTGTAGGAAGAATCAGACCCTTTTCTTGTTATAACATTTGCTCTTTTAACACTCCAAAAATAACAAAATACCCTTCAACAATGCATATGCTAACATAAGCATTTATGGAATCAAACAGGACACAAGCGATTTTATTCAAAAAAAAAAAACGACACAAACAGTTTGTCAAAAGACATGTAATTCATAAATACAATTGTAGAAGCAGCACAACAAATTCAACAACAATACTCTCATAAGCCACATATAATCATTCATAATTCAATAACATTACACAACATCAACATTACATTAGTAATACACAAACAATTCAACGAAAGTGCAATATTACGAATTTTTGACAACATATTGCGCATCAACACATAAAAAACTTAAAAAGTTCATAAACGACATCAAAGTTGTACCGACAATTTGAGCAGTTGCAATTGAATTTCTTAGAGCACGTGTTAAACTTTTTTTATTATGTTTAGAAAGTATTAAGAGCTGTGATGAATTTGGAAATTTATTCTAAATGGTCTCCCAATTCATGATTATAGTTCTCCATGTTGAAAGATTTTAGTTCAATCAAGAAAATAAACTACTCACATTTTTATTGGCTTTTACTCATTTCGCATACTTTGTTTGCGAGTTTGAATGATTGAGAAAATGAGGACTTTAAAAATAAAAGTAAATGAAAGAAATATTCAATGAAGGTTTTGAATTTTTTTTTAAAGGATTTACATGAACTTTTTTCAAATTCATTTTATATTGTTTTAAATATTTTCTTTTGTTGAAGAGGAGTTGATATAATATTCTTAAAAAAAATTGATTGAAATAATATTCTTATAATAAAAAATTATTAATCATAAACATAACTTATCATATTCTAAAATATCACCATTTTAAAAATTGTGAAAGATTTTTCATTTATCTTTTATATTTTTCATTTCAAAGTTCTCATCTCTCATCCCTTCCTTCCATACACACACAAACCAAAACCTTATTATGCGAATTCAGATTGCCGTTGACAAATAATGTAGATATTTGTTCTTTAAATAATCCAAATAATATAATATAGATATTAAACTTAAGGGGATTAAGCTAACATTTTTTCTTCTCTTTTTCAGAGAAAAGAATTACAGAAAGTGATCTAACGTTTGTGAGTCGGTTGTTGCTGTTGTACAAAAAGTTTTAGACCCAGGACCACCGAATCATATACTATATCGAACGGTTGGATTCGTAAAGTGGTGCATGAAGATAGAAAATCCAGAGTGGATATAAGGGCAGAAACGTAAAATTAAACAAAGGGATGATTATTGCTGGGACCATAACGTTTATAAGGATGGAGAGCGACTCGCATCAATCACGCACATACATTAATGCAACCAAAGTGGAAATCAAAATAGTTAAATAAAATGACACTACACAACAAAATAAGTCACATCCTTAAAAAAAATAAAAAAAATAAGTGTACTACTTTAAATCCAAAGTATTTTGAATAATAGGTATCGTAAGAACTCTTGTTACGGATTTAAAAATTATATAATTGATAAGTTTTATGTAAAAAATATTATTATTAATGTGTTGAATACTTTGTTTTTAAGATAAAACTTCTTTTTTAAATTTTTAAATAAATGACCTTAAATATTTGTTAACATTTTTCATTGAATAAAATGATAAATAATATTCCCTCGTTCTATTTTAAGCGAGCCTTTTGCTCATTTCACACCTATTAAGAAAAAATTTATAAGTGAAAGAGAGCATAAAATGATTTTGAGTGTCTTTGTCAAATATTGATCCATTTTTTTTTTTATCATAAATGTAAAGTAAAATATATTAAATTAGAAGTCGTAAAAGTAATATTAATTAGAGTTATAATTAAAAAAGTAATTAATATCATATTAAAAGTGAAATAGGTCAATTTTTACGGGACAATATTTTTTTGCAAATGAATCACTTAGTATGGGACAGAACAAATATATTTCAACTTAATCAAAAACTGAGTTTAAATCCAATTATGAGAATATGTTAAATAGAAAAGAAGAAGTAGGACACCCTTTGCAATTTTAATAGGTTAAATGATTAATATTTTTAATTACAATCCATTTGAGTTGGTCCACTTACGTTAATTTGAGTTTTAAAGGGGTGAAGATCCTCTCAATTTCCTAGATAAATGGAGATTGTCAATTACTATAGTTTTGAAGTAAATATATGATATAAATGCACATATTTTAAGAATTGAAAACATTAATATTACATATTTACTTCAAAACTATAGTAATTGATAATCTCTATTTATTTAGGAAATGGAGAGGATCTTCACCCGTTTTAAAGGGTGTTCCTTTTTAAAATTTTATGTTTTATTCTCTCTCATGCTAATATAAGTGGAGTCGTTTAGTTTTTTGAAAAGAAAAAAGCGTTGAGAGCATCCAATTAAAAAAATGTATTTTAACTTTAACTAACTGAAAAAATCCACCAACAAAGAAAGAGAAGGCATATCCACTTATCAAAGATGAATCTATAGTGGAGACGCAATGAGTGAGTTCCGCAAAAATAGTGTTTTGATTCAGTTTCCATTTATAACAGAAGAAAACAAAACAAATTCGGTCTGTTTTTTCCTACGCGTCTTGTGAATTCTATCTCCCATTTTGTCATTGCCAGTTTGCACCCCCAATCCCATTTTCCTAAAATTCCTTCATTTATCATTTATTAATTATTATTCCATTCCCTAAATTACCATATTATTTTCATTAATTTCGTCACAAAAAAAAAGACTGTGTTCATTTGATCTAATCATCTTCTCATAGGTTTAGAGAGAGAGAGGAAATGCTAGATAGCTCCTCTCTCTGTGTGACCAAATATACAGATCTTATTTTTTTAATTTAATTTAATTTATTTTAATTCAACTCTCTCTGTGAAAGAGATGAGTTGTTATTCTTGCTTTGTTTCTCGGAAAAAAGATGTTAGCAGAATTGAAGTTGATAATAGTTCTCGATCTGCTCACACTTCAGGTTCATCTTCTTCTAATTTTTTTCACTCAATTTTTATTTTTCTAAATTATTATTATTATTGACAGTGATGTTTGTATTTTACAGGGAATGGAGGAACAAGCACAACAGGTACTGATTAATTAGGGTTTTCAAATTCAAATAAATTAATACTATCATATTGTTAGTTCGTTACTGTTAATTATATTATATTGAAATATAAAGCTACTGTTAAATTATAATTATACTTGGATTTGTAGAGGGAAAGGGGAAGAGTGTAAGGACTGGTAAAAGCAGTACTGCAGCAGCTAGTTTTGGTTTTCGAGAGCTTGCAACCGCGACTAGGGGCTTTAAGGAAGCTAATTTGATTGGAGAAGGAGGTTTTGGAAAAGTATTTAAGGGTCGTCTTTCGACCGGAGAGGTAATTTTTGAGTCATTCATTTTTAGGGTTTTGTTAATTTGAATTGATTATGAATGAATGTGTTTTTATATTGTAATAATGTTTGCAGCTTGTTGCTGTGAAACAATTAAGTCATGATGGTCGTCAAGGTTTTCAGGAATTTGTGACTGAGGTTCTTATGTTAAGTTTGCTACATCATTCTAATCTGGTTAAGTTAATTGGCTATTGCACTGATGGAGATCAAAGGCTTCTGGTTTATGAGTACATGCCTATGGGATCTCTCGAAGATCATCTTTTTGGTAACCTTTTTAATTGTTTTTTTATTACTCGTGTGCCGTCACTTAATAATTTATTAATAGTAGTTATGATACAGCTGAAGGCTTTTCATCTTTGTTTATGACAATAAATTTATCTAGAGTCTAAATAGCTGTGTGCATTGTATGCACACTTTGTTTATTTATTGTGAAAATTTGGTTCATCTGTCTTGACATTGTAACGTAGTTTTTAACTTTATTAGCTATGTATTAGTACATGTTTTCTGTTGTTACCCTGTTCTTCCATTAATACATGCACAATAAAGAGAGTATATCTGTAAACAGTGAAAAGCTTTTGTCCACTTTGATTTTGAATTGAAGATTCTTTGTGATTGAATTAAAAAATTTGGACTATAGTATAGAGCTGTTTGAACTTGGTTTATGGGTTGGCTGTGTTAGGAATGGTGTGACAATAGACCACTGTGGACTGAAATGGTTGACTTCTTTGCTTTTCTAATTTCTAGTTTTGTGACTGACAACATTGTCTTTGATTTGCCGAGATGAATACTATATATTAATGAGGAATAGGCTTCATGAGGATTTTTTTCTCCCTAAAGAAAGAGGCAAAAATTTGAGAACAGTGCCTTCCCTGTTATTTGTTTTCTTCCTTTGGGATTGTAATACTATATGGTGTAAGGGCCTTGGCAGCTTCTAGTTTTCCAGTGTGAATAGTTTTGAACTTGGGTTATTCTATGCTCATTAAAAGAGATCATAATTTTGCGTAGGTCGACATTTGGTAAAATTAAAGATAATAAATAAATATCTTGGCCAACACATGTAAAATCTACAAGAACAATGATTAGGTTGCTTGATTAGAAATGCCTCTTAAATTAAATCCCAAATTTGATTATCCGTTGTTTTATTTTTTTGGAGACCAACTTTGTTATATGATGACAAAATACATCAATTAGATCATAACTTATTTCTCATTTCAGATCTTCCCCAAGATAAAGAACCTCTAAGCTGGAGTTCTCGGATGAAGATTGCTGTTGGAGCAGCTCGTGGCCTTGAGTATCTCCACTGTAAAGCAGATCCGCCTGTTATATATCGAGACTTAAAATCTGCAAACATCTTATTAGACAGCGACTTCAGCCCAAAACTGTCAGATTTTGGGCTTGCTAAGCTAGGACCTGTTGGAGACAACACCCATGTTTCAACGAGAGTGATGGGTACATATGGCTACTGTGCGCCAGAGTATGCGATGAGTGGCAAATTAACTCTTAAGTCTGATATCTACAGCTTTGGTGTGGTTTTGTTGGAGTTGATTACTGGACGAAGGGCAATAGATGCTAGTAAAAAACCAGGAGAGCAAAACTTAGTTTCATGGGTAAATATTTAGTTCGTATAATTTATTTAAAAATAAATCCTCTTTCAAGTATATTTGTCTTAGCTTTGCATGTTGGTGATTCCCCCCTTTATATTTATCATATATTATTTTATATATGTGAGTGTAAAACATTAGAAAGTAAAACACCTTCCATTACAAAAGCATTGACATATAAAATGTGATTTTTCTGTCTTCTCAATAAATTATTATGATCCTTACCAGGGATTCTTTGACATGCTAATATTCTTTTATCTTTCTAGATGTCTGTATCTTTATTGATACATTCACATTCTTTAAAAATAAACCCTCTTTTAATTGTATCTTCCTTAGCTTTGCATATTGGTGATTCCATTTTGATTCATCATATATTATTTTATTTTTGAGAATGTAAAGAATTAAAAAGTAAAGTACATTTCATTACAAAAGCATTTACAGATGTATGTTATGTTTTCTGCCTTCTCCATAAATAAACTATTATGATCCTTACCTGGGATTCTTTGACACGCTAGTATGTCTTCGATCTTTCCAGATGACTGTATCTATATTTATCTTAACATGCTAAATTACTTCTTACACTTGTGTTTTTTTTCCCAGTCTCGCCCATATTTTAGTGACCGGAGAAAGTTTGTACATATGGCTGACCCTCTTTTGCAAGGACACTTCCCTGTCCGCTGTTTGCATCAAGCAATTGCTATAACTGCTATGTGTCTCCAAGAGCAGCCAAAATTCCGTCCACTCATTGGTGATATTGTCGTAGCACTGGAATACCTAGCTTCGCAGAGTCAGAATATCCCTGAAGTCCATAGACATGGTGTGCGTAGCCCACCGCAGCAACCACCTTCCAAAATGGACAGAAATTAATTTTCACTGATATTAGATTCTGGCTTCAGTTCCATTTCTGTCCATGATTTTGAGTACAGATTTCCTTATCAGCTTGATCAGTGTAAGACCAACTGCCTATTTTTAATGTTAAATATTATTGCCCTAGTTAACTTATTTGCATAGCCATAGTGAAGATAAATTTCTTATTATAGCAGTTGACATTCATTCTTGTGGATCTATTAATAACAGTGATGTGAATTTGTGATTATTTAGGTTTTAAAGTTTAAACTTCCTCCACCCTTATAACACGCTTGTTATCATTTCAATATTCAAGCAAATGAGGAAGGTGGCGGGGGAAGAGGATTTTCACTCGTTGATTGTAGTTTTTGGTTTTCCTAACATTGATTTTGCAACGCATGAGCTACCGAGTGACAGGAAAAGCTCTGACATAAAGTAAAGCAGTATTCTATTATTCTACCAAATACAAAAAAGAGCTCAAAAGATAATTATTTTGAGGTCTTGTTTTTTTTTTTTACCAAAGCAAAATTAATTATTATCATTAATCAACCAATGTTCAATACAAAAAGGTTAAGAATAAAAAATGCGGCGACTAACCCAAGAATAGGCCGCCCTAGCTAATGTATGAGCAACCATGTTCGTTTGTCTCCTAACAAACTTCACCTTAAAGTTGGAATTTAAAGATAATTGATAGATAATACTAGAAACAATAGCATAGAATTCCGAATCACCATGACCCGGACACGATAGAGCTTGCACTAGAGTAGCTGAGTCAGACTTAAAGACAACCCGGTTCCATTTACTATTTTGAGGTTTTGTTTAACTTGTGGTAGTTTCATAATTAAAAGCCTATGTTTGGTATCACGGTGTGTGTCAGAATCATGGCAAACTACCACCATTTTTCAAAAGCCAGTGTGTTCTGACAACCCACCACTCTTTATGAGAAAAGCCTTCTGAGAACTTGTAAACAATTAAAATGCAAAAGTCAAATTAAACCTACACCAAAAGTTGTATACATTTTCTTTCAAAAAAAAAAAAAAGTGGTATATTTAAAACTGAGAAGTTATTACATGATTTATCTTAGAACTTACCGTATGTTCCAGAATGAAAACGTTCACTGCCGTTGTGCAGTATAATACCATTTCAACGCGAATACTTAAAAACAACAAAGTGTAGCTTCCAAATCAACGGGCATTTCAATGCATCCACTGCAAAAACACATGCGTAAGCAATCCAGCTTTTAAAGCTTATGTGAAAAACGTATCCTTTTCTATTGACAATCTTGAGTCTTCCAAGAAATTGGATGAAGTTTGTTTCTCCTGCGCCGGCAGGTATGCATGTCCCTTTCAATGAGGTCAGAACACAACCAAGACAAATTTGTAGAAATTCACCTGATGCGCCTGAGCGCCTTCCTTAAGACACGTTAACTGAGCTATGAAAGTGAAACATTATTTGATTATTTAGAATTGATTAGAATTTACATTTGTTTTTTCGAAACAGCTTACAAATCATAAAGATACAATTATGAAGTCGTAGGAAATCAAAAAATTGGAGGTCTCAGAAGATGATAATGTATATTCAGGATGCGGATTCCCTGCAGTAAAGGGAATCCCGCATTCACGCATTCAATCCAATCTCGGCCATTTGATGTATCCAACAGTCCAGCTTGTTTCTATTTTAATTTTCCAGTTTTATTTTCACCTTCTCTCTCCTTGAACGTTTTCTCTATCACGAAAGTTGCATTGTTGCGCAGCACCTTGCGTAGTTGTTGTCCAAATCGAAACGGTGTTGTAGCGCTCATAGCACAACGCCTCATTGTGGTTGTCTATGTCGTTCTCGACACCATGATGAGAGAAGCAAGTCAGCCTAAGATCTGAGTTACAAGCAGGGGCGTTTTTAGGGCCTAGCTAGCGTGAGCACACGCCCGGATTCAACCGATACTTTCTTTGTAGCACTACAAGAAATTTGCGAGAAATTTGACTTATAGTGACAAACAAAATCCATCACGAAAGGCAAATGTCCGTAGCTAAATCTGTCTGTCATTACCAAATGTCTGTCACTACATGTTTTCCCCATTTACGTACGGAAAACACGTAGGTAATTCTAAGAAGACAATTTTAAAATACATTATGGACATCTACCTACGGTTTGGTTGTCACTAAAACTTATCATTGTTTTTTTTTTTTTTTTATATATTTTCTATTCTAATCTAAATTCTAAAGATGAATAATTCATAAAATTACCACTAAAATTAATTTGATCAATATAATAAAATATTATAATCAATATCATTGGAATTTGAAATAGATTACTATAATCATTTTTTAGAATAAATTGTTGAAATGACTTAAACTAGAATAATTCTCCTTAAATATGAACTATTATACCATTCACTCAAACCAATACGCAATACTCACATAAATCAAAATCAAACTTACAATCACTTTATACATAAATAAAACTTGCAATCACTCCTACAACAGAGCATAATAAATTAGAATTTAACTTCTAATTTGTGGAACTTCAACAATAACGGGTGCATCAAAGCTATTACTAACATCAACAAAAGTTGGAAGAACACCGGTTATCAAGCCATGTCAGTAAGATAGTAAAATAATATTATAAGCCCGTGAGAAAGAATTGTTACTAACATGATCAACGATGTGTGGTTCAATGACTTGATGATATGTTACATCAAGAGGGAGATATTCAAGTCACTTGATGATTTTGATATTATTCGAACATTCATCGCAAAGAGGTATCGAAAAAAGCATTTATCTCCTAATTTTATTTAGCACACTATTGACAAGTTATGTTTCATCTCTCTTATTTTAAATTGTACTTTTATCGACAAAATGACGAGTCTCTTTTATTTCGATTTATGAATATTTATATATTATGTCGCATGTGAATTTGCGATCAAAATTCTGTCCAAACTCGCTAAAATCCCTAGCTCCGTCACTGGTTACAAGTACATGTCTGCTCGCAACCGCATTCATTCAACCGCATGGTTTTCAAATCATAGCTATATATCCACGTTCTTTCAAAAAATAAAAATCACTGGATGTGCATGAGATATTTCATCGATAAACAAAAAGACTGGAAACGAGTAACAATATAAAAAAGGTGAGAAAGGTTTGTAGAGCATCATTGGATATGCACATGATCACTTCAAGATGATGACGAACTTCTTAAATCAACATAGCTATCTTTTGGGGAATCATAGTTTGAAGTCGTGTTTTTTATGTATGATAGTAATGGTGAGAAGTAGAGATGTAAATTCCTACTCATTTAACATGAACACGTATAGTATGAAATTCGTACTCATTTTGTTGGATAAATATAATATAGTGCCCATTTTATATATGCGCAGGTAATCTATGAGTTTTGAGGTACCAACAAATATTCATAGATAACAATTTTTTTATTAAAAGGATTCTTGTAATTTTCTTTTTATAATTACCTAAAATTTAACAACAAAACTTCATCATATTCAATTTTTTTTACCAAAACATAAAAATATTCATACTTTTTATTTCTATCTAAAGCAAAATTCATAATAGTGAAGGAGTGAGAGGTCAGAAGGAGAAGAAGAATGTAAATAGTGTTTAGGTTTTTTTTTACTAAATTTGAAATGCACTAATTAGATTTTTAACTAAAGATATTTAAGTAATTTACTCAATTTAATAATGGGCGCAGTCCGTACGTATGCCTACAGGTACATGCATTATTGAATCTCCATTTGTATTCATGAAGTATCGACGGTTGAAATATCTCTTGATTTTATCCACATATATCCATTATGTTACTCGTCTCGTGTCCGTTGCAGATTTTATTTGCGAATACCCATAGATAAGGTTTTTTTTGCCATCCCTTGTGGGAAGTGATTGAATCACTAAACATTAAACAATAATATTTGAAAAATGCTTTTGAATTGTAGCCTATTGCTTCATAGAGATAATACTCGTTGAGTTGTTTTAATGACGTTTTAGTGGTAAGGTCCACATTACCCTTTCATGAATTGGGGGTAATATACCCTTGATGATAAATATGATTCAATTTTGAAATGAAGGAGATGAAGATCACATGTCGAATGAAGGAGATGAAGAAAATATTTTTGAGATGAAAATGATAACTAATTATAAGAAAAACCTAAAATACATTACCCTTAATGAATTGGGGGTAAATTACCGTTAATAACAAATATTATTCGACTATGAAATAAAAGAGATAAAGATCACAAGTTAAATGAAGAAGATAAAGAAGTTTGATGTTCTTAAGATCAAAATGGTAACTGATTTTAAAAATAAAGATGAAAAAAATGAAATTTTTCTTTGAGAGGGGTAAATTACCCCAAATCATCAAGAGGTAACGTAGAAAAAACATGTTTTTGTTGATATATCCTAACATGGGAGTTACAATATATTATGATTTTGCCGAACACTCGACAATTTGTGTTTTGATTACACTTTTTAAAAAATTTATTAATGTATACAAGCCGTATCGTATTCTATTTTTTTTTACGTATTTGTATGCATGTATTGCACCCGCAAAGTGTCACGCCTGCTCCTTCTATAAGTGGGATAATGAACCCATTTAAGGCCGGTGTTACATCTGTATGTACTCGTTCAAGAATTTCCTCCTTTACACACGGATATATATCATTAAAAAAAAAATGTATTGCACCCGCATCTGTACTAGTATTGTCTATTTGGTTCAGCGGCAATTCACCGCCACCTCAAATTTGCACCTCTTCCTGCGTCAAATCATAAAACTACAAATTGAGAGTTTGTAAAACGTGATTTGTCACCAAGATCTTTTGAAGTTAGATTCTGTCAAAAAAAAGTTGAAGAAAAGTTAGGCGTTGTCAACAAAGTCATCATAGTTGGTGACAATGAAGGCATGCAATGTCCCCATGATAACGCGTTTTTGAGTAAATTACAATATTTCATGTCCTTCCCCTTTCGTTTTCCTTCTGCATTTGTTCTCTCTTCCTGTAAATTTCCACGCTTTGCATTGAGTTTGAAAGGACTCTCGAAATGAAGGTAAAATCAAGGCGCAAAACTTAATTTTTGTTTCTATTGTTAGAACATAATATGTGTAGCTTTCAAATTAACATTAATTATTTTGGTCAATTATATACCTCTAAGTAGTATTATGTACACCAATCTTGTCTATGTTTAGCTTTACTATCGATCGTCGATCCCAAGTTTAAGTAAAAGGAGAGGGTTGTGTTAAACTTGGGCAACAAACGTAAAACTTTGTCCGATCCTTACAACATGAATCGAATACACAATATAATATGAAGGTTAGGTTGTTGCCCGAAAGCCACGTATTGTATAACTCGAGTACAGTGTGTCAAATGAACAAGGGCCACTACAAGAATGACATGATTTTTGATTAGAACACTATGACGTCGTTCGGTTCATCTTGCCGACCTCATTTAGTGGGATAATACTTGTTTATGATTTCTTTTAATTTTCAAGAAATGTTATACTTTGACAATTTTTATATAATACAAACCCTACTGCATGGACTTTAGACAGTCAGGTAACGAATCGGCATGCACGCAAGTTGGTTGACTTGGCTAAGTTCTGCTCATCTGTGTCATTAATTTTCTTTGTACCAATATGAAAAGTGCATACAACAATGCTCACTTTATTACGTAAGGCATGATATAATTGAACTAAGGCTTAATAGCGGTTTTCGCCCCCTAACTTTCACGAAGTTGCGATTTTGACCCTCTAAAAAAACTACAAAATCGTCCCTTAAGGTTTGCAATTGTAGCAGTTTTGGCCCACAAGACTAATTTTTGGTTAAAAAACAAAAAAAATACATGACACCTCACCAGTGCCACGTCAGCGTAGACCGAGTCAAAATTGAGCTTGGGTAGGCATGGCAATGGGGCGGGGTGGGGACGAGTTTTACATTCTCCGTCCCCATACCCGATTCTCATATACTTACCTGTTACCCTACCGATATCCAACGGGGATAAGAAACTGAACCCCATCCCCGTCCCCGATGGTTTCGGGTATCCTCGCCGCATCCCCGTCCCCGCATTGAATAATTTGACTAATAAAAAATAGAAGTTTTTTTTGGAACACGTAGAGAAATGTTGTAATGCATTATCCAACAATATGCTCACTTTCACATTTGTTAGACCGATTTATTTAGTTTCTCCTTTAATTATCAATGATAGTTTTTATAACACGGCAATTGTCAAATAATATAACATGACATATCAACAGAAAATAATTTTCTGCATTCGGGACGGGTTTGGGTATGGGTTTGGGTATCTATATACCCGTTACCCGTCCCATACCCGTGTTTTGCTATCGGGGAAAACTCAAACCCATACCCAAACCCAATCAAAAAGGGGAAAACCCGTCAAATTGGGTTTGGTTCGGGTGGATAACTACGGGTATGAGTTTTGTTGCCATGTCTAAGCTTGGGGGCCAAAGCTGTCACAAATGCAAAACTTAGGGAGCAGTTTTATAGTTTTTTTTTAGGGGGCAAAAATCGTAACTTTTCTAAGTTAGGGGGCTAAAACTGCTATTAAGCCTTGAAGGAAATATTTTCCATAGAAAGATCACTCGTTCACACTTCAGTGCTTCATAGATCATATAAATAATTTACTGATATTGCAATCTTGACGTTTTGGTTGAGAAGGTTCTTGACCACACGGCAGGACAGAATAACCAGTATCGTGGGTCCCCCCAATCCTCATTAGGGGATTAAAGCAAAAACATTTTCAATAAATTTAATGTATATTTGTTTTATTTTTTATTTTTAAAGAAACGTATATTTGTTTTTCTTTTAAAGAAATGTATATTTGTTATATAGTAATTTTAAAAAACTATATCCAGTAGCTTTTGCACATTTATTGGGGCAGAAACTCTTCTATAAACACAACCACAAATGATAAATATTTAGACACATTTATATCAGATATAAAAATTAAAAGAAAATAAACTAAATGATGTTGATTGAATTTTTTCTTTTTAAAAAAAATGATGTTGATTGATGTGATCTAATTATTTTTGTTTTAAATTATTTCATTTAATGTAAATCTATTTAAATATTTATTATTTGTGATTGTGTCCATAGTTTCTCTTGCCAGGGCTCACCGTGTTTCACCTTGCTAGGTCATGTGGTCAGGACAGGCTCACGAGCAAAATTCATTGCATTGGAGTAGTTTTCTTGCATTGACTTGCTACTCTAAGAATAATCAATAATTTTTTTTTCTTCACATTCACACGTGTGGAGTACAATTTCACAACAGAGTTTCTGACGAAATTTTAAGGTATGTTTGAATTAAAGTTTACAAAATTGCTTTTGATTATCCTTAAAAAAAAATTGATTTTGATTATACTTTATTTTGATAAGTTATATAATTTGGATTAACATGATGACGCAATGTAATTTATTTGTTACTTATAAAAAATACTTCTTTTTTTTAAAGATTATCAAAAAATACTTTTTAACATGTAATTATAAAAAATGATATAATTTTTAAAGTTTAATATGGGATATAGAGTAAAATGTTAAATGAAGCATATCAAAAGGCAAAAGGATCTTTAAAAAAAAGAAGGCAGAAGGGGAATGAAATGTCGCACACACATACACATTAGAAGAGATCAAATCACACCAATTTAATGTTACACGATTCAATATCATTTTACTCGATAGATATTTTTAAAATTTGATCGTTGTATTGTAATTGTATATCGGGGCCAAATTTAAAGAAAACATAAAATATTTTTAAAATCAAGATATTAAATTTAAAGATAAAGTATAATTTTAGTCCAATAAATTATAACTTTTTAGGTTTAACCACTACAAAAAAATTATTCAAATTTTGTTCCAAATTTTTACAATAAAAAAGAGTGCTTTTAGTCTGCATTTAATTTCGATAACAATAAATTAAGGACTACAATTAAACAAAATATTAAAAACTTAACTTAAAAATCGTGAGTGTTTTAGAGACTGAACCCAAATTTAAAACTAAACATAACCAATATGTAAACAAAGAATCAAAATAATTTGTACTTACATGAAATGTAAATTAAAGCAATAAGAAAATAAAAATTGACAAGCTATTTTGAAAAGTTGGGCACCGCTTGTTTCAAAAAGTCAATTTTATTTATAATTGATTGTATATTAAATAGACTAATAATGTCTTTTCAAATGTAAACAAATAAGCTATTTGTCATAAACTTATTATCTGTTTAAGTTGTTTCTGACTATTGTTTAGTAAATTTTTATCCTTACAAAAGTTTTCTCTATATTTGTTGTTGAGATCGAAAGTGTCATATTAATACAAATAAAGCTATCCATCATATAGTAATTTTTTTTATTTTCTTATTTATGTTAATTTTTAACAAATAAATTTGTTCAGGGTAGCTAAATATTTTTTATTTGGGGCATACCGTTATTTGTTTGGTGTAACAAATAACATACCAGCTCATTGAAGAATAATAATAATTTTTAGGGTAGCCTTGGCTACCTCATGCTATTGTAGGGTTGCACCACTGATCATAAAGATCATTCATAAAATTTTTAACGAAGATATAAAATCATTTGATATGTTATTGATATACATTAAGATTAACGGTTTGTATACTTTTATACTATACCATTAATCTCGAGGTAAATAAACGAGGTCGTTTATGCCTTAACACGACTAGCTACTTTATCAACTATCTCTTATATTAATTTTTTTTACAAAAACTATCTCTTATACTTCTTATATAGTTATATTGATATACTACCGTATATTAAATAGAGGAATGCTAGCAACACTCTCTCTTGAGCACTCTCTCTAGCACTCACTCTTTCATTGAGTGAAATCAATGTAGGACCTACACTTTGGAAATGGAACCCACATAAAGCGGTGAGACATACATTGATTTCACCCAATAAAAGAGTGAGTGCTAGAGAGAGTGCTCAAAAGAGAGTGTTCCTAGCATTCCTCTATTAAATATACTACTGTATATTTAATAAAATGCTATAAACATAAAGTATGTTCCCTCAAAAAAATAAATTGTATGTTCCCCTAAAAAAAAACTATTTTGTTAATTAAAAATAAAAACGTGTAACATATATATAGCCAAGTCCAACCTTGACTATATGGTTTAAGAGGTCAAGCTCAAACCCCTCCAGCTGTTAAGAAAAGTTCAACGACCTTGCATGATGCTGCAGCTGATTATATTACTGATAAAATTCAAAATACTAAGTCCTAATTTTGTCCACCATTTTAGCTTCCACACACAGCAGACTTTTTCATTCTTTTTTTCTTTCATTTATTTTAAGATAGCAAGATTGGGTATATTATTCTTAAAATAAAATAAAATTGGGTACATTATAAAAGATGTATGAGCGCTTGTATTATATAATTTGGGTCTCTTTTGACCTAATCAAAGGTATTAGATTCGAATTTAATCTTAATAGTGGATGCATTGACATATCATCCATTGTGATTTACTCTCGTCAGTCACATTTATAAACGAAACACAACTTTTTAGGTTCATTGAATAACTAATGTATACAGTCTACATATAGTTCAGATACATTAGTTATTCAATGAATTTTTAAAAAATGTATTTGTTTATATATGCGAACAGGTGAAGTATGTACAATCGAGGTGACCGATTCCACCAAACTAAAAAAAACATGAAAGACGTGCCAAAAATTAAATGAGCATTAAAAAGCATAATAATTTGTAATTAAGGAATTAAAAACACGAATTACTCTACCATAAATATGTGGTAATACTACGTTGAAAGTTGACTATATTTGACTGATCACAGCCTCCATCTATATATAGTCATATGATGAATCACCATCCATACATGCAACATATCTGGTGTAACTTAGCCGCTCACCTCCTTCAAAGCAGTTAGATGTTGTACGTAAATTTAATGAATTTGTTTCGAGAATTATTTGTTGGAAATTTAGGTCTTAATAAAAACAGATTTCATAAAATATGTTCAACGATTATGAATCAATAGCGGAAGCAAGCAAAACATTGAACATGAATATGAACAGATCTACGACATGTTTGATTTATTAACGATATTAAGAATTAGGGTATTATGAATACCTGGAGATGAAGCTTTGGTGGCAGCCCTCTCGACAACAACGATAAGGAGAGCATGTGATTTGAAACAAACATCAACACCGTTAGCGGACTGATTTGGTTCTTTCCCAACCGCTACCTTTATGCCTCAGGTTCTCTTCAGATGGGGAGAAAAGAGAGTTTGCCGTGTACGGTGTATTGGGGACCATAACCTCTTTTATATTGGATGATCATTAGGGTTTCCCATTATTCCGTTAATGAGTCATCCGGACATCCACTCATTGAGTCCATATCAACTAATTAAATATTTAATTAATTATCCAATTAGAAATCTAATAGCATTATTACTTAATTTGATCACTAATCAATTAAGGCTCACAATTGATAAATAGCTAATATAATTATTATTACGATATTTGCCCACATAATGATATTGAAATATAATTAAATATAAAATATTTCAACAATCACCCACTTGGGCTACAAATCTTAAAAATTATATCAGAATACTTTAGGCGCGCGTCTGAATACTATTTATCATTAGATTTCAACTTTACAATCTGGTCCACCCCATACATTAATAATGGACCGCAGCGGCTGTCGTCACTGACGTATAACGTGACGGAACCCTGACGACCATCATATCAATGCACTTGATGACATAGATCGATATGGATGAGTGACATGAAAATTTCGTGCATGTGATCTCTAAATCATGTCTATTTCCAACTGGTCCAACTAAAGTCTTTAGTGAGATCAAAACTGAAGTTTGCAAATTCAATATTTGCACAAATGATACATAGATGGTTATAACAATAATAACCTCGTAAACTTTATTTCTGCAGAAAATCATAACATAAAGTCTGTATCGATACCAAAACTAAAGTATAGAACATAAAATAAAAGAGACTTCCACTAATCCAAGACATCTTTAATGACAACAACCATATGAAAGACCTTAGGTGTCATTTCTTTGATTAGTGGTATAGCTAGCATAAAGTCTATCTCTACATGTTCTATCATTCAACAACAATAAACTATAAGCAATAAACTTTATAAAAGTTGTTGAATAACTATAAGACTGGATTATGTCATTGTATAATTTAAGTGGTCTTTCAATACCTTTAACAATATGCAACCAAGTGACATAAATACTTACAGTTATTTCTTGAGTTAGGATGTGTATTATCTACTTACATCCAAAAGTCAAAGTCTGACACATAAATGATCTGCAAATTGTCAGATCTCTTATGTGAGCATAAGCTCTCTTGTTCTCTTTAAATAGACCTTATGTTTGCCTTTTCAACAATTCAAACATTGAATTGCTCAAGTATCTCTCAAGCAATCTTATTATATATGCTATTTCCGAATACATATAAATAAGATCATACATTAAAATCCTATAGGCAAAATATAGGGAAAATACTTAATTTTCTATTGGGCAATATTTGAGACTGAAAAGTCACTCTCAATTATTAAGGTCACCCATATCTTATTAGGTCAATTTATTTTTCACTTTATTGATATAAATCTTTTGTGACGTCAGAAAGATGCCTTGAGAGTAATCTCTAAGTATCTAAAACTTGATACAAAAGAAGTGTCCCCAAGATCTTTCATCGCTGAATTTTCGTTAGAGATTTCCTTGGTTCACATAGCAAACATATATCGTTGTTGACTAAATAAAATAAAATTGACATATTAAACTAGGAATATAAATTTACTCACACTAAACTCCCTAAATCCACAATTCTCCATAATATCATCTCAAAACCAAATGAGACAATTACTTTATGAGAATTTATGATAACACTAAAGAGACAAATTTCTTAACTCATAAGTGGATTTTATAATTTTTCAAACGATCTACTTGTATCTATTGACACAAAGTTTTCTTAGGTTGCACCATATTGTATCATCAATGTCGCCATTAAGATACATTGAATTAACATCCATCTTATGCAAATCCAAAATTATAATAAGCAAACTAGTATCATGATTGTCCTAATAGAGTCTTTCAATTAAACTATATAGAATTTCTCTTTTCAGTCAATTCTTAATGACACTAGAAGCCCTAGTTCCTGGGGATGTTGAGTTTGATCTATATGAATTAATTTATTAACTTGATTGAGAGGAAAAACAATAATGTTCTCATGATGAGGATCCAAATATACTATAATAATAGTAACTATATGAATTGCTTTAGAACTAATTCTTCCTCATTCAATTTTGACCTATTACCATATCTCTCCCCAAACTCAATATCCTCGAGAAAACTTAACAATTTATGTCTCAAAATTTCCTTAATTTGTGGGACAAAAACTTATAGTTTTGAAACCTTTAAACACTATAAAATGTGACAAGTCATAACTGAATTGACTCTAATAATTGAATTTAAAAGACACATTGAATCATCATTTGTAAATAAAACTCAAAACATCTTGATTTATTCAAAGAGAAATTAAAACAAAAATTCATTCAAATAATGATTTACCAAATTGTCTTTTAAATACAAAAATAAGCTAGTAACGACAATCTAAAATTGATTTAAAAAATGAATAAAACAATCTTTTTTCGACTTTGTCCATTCTAAATTGATATATTTTTCAATGTAATTGGACATAAGTCAGCCAAGACTACCTTTCTTTATTTGCCCTTATCTTTTGAGGCATTTTTCGAATGAGCACTATTTTATTTTCTCTTGCTTAAGCTTTTATTTATTTGCACACTTTATGAATTGATCCTTCATAAGATCATTTCTAACTATAACAGTTATAAATTTAATTGTGCAAATAGAATACTAGATGCTGAATTTTCGAATAAGTCACCTGATAGTCGAAATTATAGTGTCTCAGCAAGATTAAATATTTATATAATGTGTTCCTAATATTTTCTTTGCCTAATAATCTTAATGAAATATTCACTCTCCAATGAGAGCTTGTCTTTCTCTATATTGCTTTAAAAGCACTTTAGTTTAAGCAAAGAAAATATGACAAAAATATGTCTTTTTAAATAACACCTCAAATACAGATGATATTTTAGCTTTATGATCTCACGTGACCTATGAGATTTGGTGTATGCTCACTTATCAAACTTGTTTCTCACATTAGGTGCTGAATTTGTGAGAGAAGGTGAGTTTCACCACCCTTATTTGAGGTCTAGATCGAAGAACAATATTAATATTATTCTTTAATTCCTAAAAGTCAAAGCCTTTAAAAGTTAAAAATTTAACTCAAATTAACAGATACATTAAACTATATTAGCTAAAGAGAACAAGAGTAGCAAAAGCACTCATCAAAATACCTAGTGCACTATCAATATCAAGTCTTTAAACAATAATATCAATTGCTAACGGTATTTTACAACATTGATCAAACAATGACAATTTACTTTGACAAAGAATAAATTCTTATAATTGTCAAATATTTACCATCACAGATGTGGATGTAAACTCTTAAATACTTAAATGAGTTTACACACACACAACATTAGTCGACATGTCAAAATTAATTAATTATAAGACATGCACAATTTATCTTTATTTGTAAATTAAAAGACAAAAACAAGATACCAAGCGCACCATTAAAACACAATCTTTTCACTGTTAAGAATTAATTGCAAGCGGTACTCTCAGTGCAATGATCAAGTATTGGTAATAAGTCATGTCAGATAATGGGTGCTTTTTGACATCCTCATTACCCACATGGAAAAACTTAATAAGTCTTGTCAGATAATAGGTGTCTTTTAACAACCTCATTACCCACATAAAAATTTTAAGAATTATCACATACTTATCATCACAAGTTGTAAATTAAAAGACAAAAAAAAGATACCAAAGCACCATTAAAACACAATCTTTTGACTGCTAAGAATTAACTGCAAACGATGATTTCAATGCAATGATCAAATATGATAATAAGTCATGTCAGATAATGAGTGCCTTTTGACATCTTCATTATCCACATGGATAAAACTTAAGAAGTTCGGTCAGATAATGGGTGTCTTTTGACATCCTCATTATCCACATGGAAAAACACAATAATTACCGCATATTTACCATCACACGTATGTAATTATCCGGCCAAATTGTGCCTTCCTTTTGGCCGACTAAAACAGCTCGCATGAACAATTCCATACTACATCTTTTGTAATTTCAATTGAATCAAATCTACGCAACATAGACTACTTTTGCAACTTGTTGTTTCAACCAACTCAACCAAAATTACTAGACAATTCAATAAATGAATTTAAGTGGGAATGGTCTTAATTTTACAAGCCAAATGGGAAATGTCTTAAATTTACAAGGCACTACCAAGTAGGCCAAAATAGTTCATTATGTCACTAAGTAACAAAAGGTCATTCGGCAACCCTTAAATGTGAAGACAAATTCACATGAATTTGAAAGAAGATGCAAGTCACAAACCACACAAATGTGTGTATGACAATACATTTACAAATATTGCACAAAAACAACAACATATATAACATGAAATATGTCTAAAATGCATGATTGGAGGAAAAGAAAATAAAAGTTATCGTAGAAACTTAATAACAATAAACTTAAACATCACAATCATGCTATATACCAAAATATTCAATTTCAAATCAAAATAAAATTGAATCTTATATACACCAAAAATATTCATGCTATAATTATAATTGATTCACAAATATAAACTGAATGATTATTTAATCAAAATAAAACATAACTCTAGCATAAATATTTCCTAAATAAAAGAAACAAACTTTACATGTTTATAAACAAACAAACAAACTAGAATTATTATTTCCCATAAAGAATCAAAACCTTATTTTCTGTACTACAAAATCAGGGCAACAATATTTTGAGATTCATTAGTAAAAGACAATAAATATTCCAAAAGTATATATATATATATATATATATATATAACAAATTTATATTTGTCTTATTTTTCTTAAAATAAACTTTATATACAAATTATGTGAATCAATTTATAATTTTAAATTGAAATTGAGCTGCAAGATATGATAATGATATTTGAAAATCATGTTAACCAAAAGATTTGATTTAAAAAAAATCAAATTACTAAAATCAAAATAAAAAATTCAAATCACTATCAAATCCAAATGTATTTAGCCAAATAGTATATGATACCCAAAATTATTGCTTTTTAAACAAATAACAAAAGCAATATTTTCAAAATATTTGGATAAATTCAGTGTCGCAAAACATAACACTTGATCCAAAATAAAAGATTGTTGCTTTAGAGACAATCATGACCAATTTAATTTCAGCTACAGTGGTTTAATAATTCTCATTCACATGAGAAATCGATTAGTAATGCATGAGTGCCAAACACATAATATCCTGGACATCTATTTGGTCAAATACAATCGATCAATTTCAGAAAGAAATTTTTTTTTGCCGAGAGCTAAACACAATTAAGTAATATTAAGATCCAAACAAATTGGGAAAATTAACCAAAACTCCCAACAACAAAACAAACTGGATCTACGATAAAAGAGGGGGAAAATAGGACAATATCTTGATCCATGATTCAGTTAAAAATAAATAAAATAAAATAAACATTTTATTTTAAATCACACGAATTAAGGATCCATAATTTAATGAAAAAAAAAGATCTATCCCAATCATAAAGGGATTTGTTACACCGATTCACATTCATATATGGTAACAAACAAAATAGGAGCTGAATCAGGGATGATATTAACCGAATTATAAATCAAGCACAGAACTAAGGGTGTAAAACTTTTTTACACCGATTCACAAAAGAAATGAATAATTATTCACATCTTTCATCAACAGACAAATAGCCATCGCTTAAAGAAGCGATTTTGACATCAATTTTGACACTTAACACCGATAAACATATGAGAATCAATAACAAAATGGCCATCGATATCAAATAGCCGAATATATATCACGCAACAAAACAAAACTGAACCTGAACAACATGAATCATTAATGAGTATACATCAATTGAATATATTAACATTCCAATAGATCAAACATGAAGCGGCTTTGATACTACTCGTTGGTTTTAATAAAAACAGATTTCATAAAACATGTTTAACATGAATCAATAGCGGAAGCAAACAAAACATTGAACATGAATATGAACGGATCTACGACATGTTTTATTTATCAACCATATTAAGAATTAGAGTACTATGAATACCTGGAGATGAAGCTTTGGTGACAGCCCTCTCGACAACAACGATAAGGAGAGCAGATGACCATTAGGTTTCCTTATTCCGTTGTTAATGGAACGTTCGGACATCCACTCATTGAGTTGAGTTCATATTAACTAATTAAATATTTAATTAATTATCTAATTAGAAATCTAATAGTCTTATTACTTAATTTGATCATTAATCAATTAAGGCTCATAATTGATAAATAACTAATATAATTATTATTACGATATTTGTCCATATAATGATATTGAAATATAATTAAATATAAAATATTCCAACATTATTAACATTGATTGATTTCTCTTTTGTGATGAAAGGCAATAATTTTTTTCACAGCAAAATGTTCTCTTGGACTCCAAAGGTACCAATAGAAAGTGCCAAGTCTCTTATTATGTGCTATATTAGTACCTTTTATTCCTTCCCAATCAAGTGCAAGTGCTAGTACGTATTTGATTTAGTCCCATGTCGGTGAGTAGCATCAGAAGACGAATGAAATTAATGTTACAAATTGTGCGTAGAATATGTCACCGTAAGGAATATTTCTTGGCAGGGCCTCTCCTAATCTTCCAATGAACATGTGGATGCTAGCGTTAGTAACGCTATCATTGACTTTGTATTACCATTTTTTTTTTCTTTTTTTCATTATGAATTAACAGTGTTAATTAATTATTAAACTGAAGTGGTTAGTTACAGGACCATAGCTGAAGAAAGCAATGTATGACTGATATCTCTTTGCCATGAGGTTTAATTTGATGAGGAAATTACATCTTTTACGTCATAAATCTGAATTAAATCCCTCTTTTAGTGGTTCAATAATTTGTAGGGCATGTAGAACGAAATGCAAAGCAAACTATTAGTATAGAGTATTTACTAAATAGGAAAAATATAGTATATACTATAGATATTACAAAAAAAAAAGGTGTGGCACTAAGAAAAATTCTAAATGTACATGACCAATTAATTAGTTAATTACGAACAAGAAGTCAATATGTATGTATAAAAACTAGCTAGAAGTCAACAATAACTATTTGGCTCTTTCATTCACCTTAATTTCTCCTCTCTTTCGTGGTAGCATTACTAAACTTTGTCAATTTCCAATTCCATTTATATATATTATTTCGATTCATAGTTTGCAACGTTTCATCTTCACTCGATCATTATTGTCAAAACCATGGGAAACTGTTTGGCAAACTTAGGTGATGGCAAGAAGACTCAGAAAAAGACTACCTCTAGCTATAAACAACAGAACAATACTTCTCCTGCAGGTATTGTATGATTAATCATATAGTGTGTTTTCTTATAGTTAGATCAGGGATCAATTTAATGTCAAAGAGAAAAAATATTAGTTGATTATGCTTAACACTATTGAAACTGAAATATTAGTTGGAGTATAATACCAAGATTTATGCTTAACACTAGTAAATCAATAATTGATTATGGTGCAGATTATGAGAGAAGTGTTGGAGCCAAAATCGCGGTAACTGAGAAGGAAGAAAATAGGGAGAGCGCTAGAACAGTAGCAGGTGGTGGAAAAATAGTGAAGCCGAATCTAAAAATGTTCACATTGGATGAGTTGAAAAGTGCGACAAGAAACTTCAGACCAGACACAATACTTGGTGAGGGTGGTTTTGGTCGTGTTTTCAAAGGATGGATTGACAAAAACACTTTCAGACCATCCAAAGTTGGTGTTGGAATTCCTGTTGCTGTCAAAAAGTCCAGCGCCGATAGTCTCCAAGGTTTACAAGAATGGCAGGTTTGTTAATTAAGCCATGTTTTTTCACCCAACCAATCTTTTTGATAGAATTAACTACTTCAATTATAAATCCTTGATTAGTTGGAAAAAAATACAGAGATTTGTGATGCTAATAGATTGCTTCTTAATCAGTATACATTAATCTTGATTCTATATTAATACCATGGAATGAATGGAGTATATAATATAATATACTTGCTTTAATTTATTGATTTCAATACTGTACGTTTTCCACTTGATTTCGCAAGTTCGTATTGGACAATGTCAATTTTTGTAGCACAAACTTTAGTTTTGTTTGGTTTTATAACAGTATGTGTATGGGTGCAGAGTGAAGTAGACTTTTTGGGGAAGTTCTCTCATCCGAATCTTGTTAAACTACTTGGTTACTGTTGGGAGGAAAATCAATTCCTGCTGGTTTACGAGTACATGCAAAAGGGCAGCTTGGAAAGCCACCTCTTCAGAAGTATGAAATTAATTAATTCACTAGTAATGAATCAATATGTATTAGTATTAATTAATTAAGGAATGGTGTGTTCTTTGGCAGGTCCTGAACCACTGTCTTGGGAAATAAGGTTGAAGATAGCCATAGGAGCTGCTAGAGGTTTAGGTTTCTTACACACTTCAGAAAAATCAGTTATATATAGAGACTTCAAGTCTTCAAACATTTTGCTTGATGGGGTAAGCATGTAATTATTGAGGCCCAAAGAATGTTAGTACATACATGTTCTGTTACAACTTTATTGATGATGTTCAACTTTTGAATAACAGGATTTCAATGCAAAGTTGTCTGACTTTGGATTGGCAAAGCTTGGGCCTGTCAACGGTAGATCACATGTAACCACCCGGATCATGGGTACCTATGGTTACGCAGCACCTGAGTACATGGCTACAGGTAAAATGCCACCGTAAGTATGTATTTATTGACTAAATACATTACTTATTCAATAAACTTAAATAATTGTTTTTTTACTGTTCTAAACCGATGAGTAATTAGTGAAACTGAAATCAATTTTCAGATTAAAGAAAATGCATATGCAGAGTTTCAACTTAGGGAAATGCTTAACATTACTTTGTTCTTCTTATATAGTGTCATATATATTAGTAAGAATATATTCTGGAATAATTTTTACTTTAAATTTTCTATGTAACATTTTCTTTGACGCTAACATTAATTATTTTATTAGTTTTATTTACAAATTAATTATATTTAACCATACATTTTTTACAGTGGTAACATTCGACAACTAATAAATACAATTTTATAAAATTGTTATATTATTTATTTATATTTTTTAAAATTTATGTGGAAAATTGACAAAGAATACCAAAACGATATAAATAAAGAAAATGAGACGATTTTTACCAAAAGAAAAAAGAAAATGAGACGATGTCTAGAAGTCCTAACTCAACTGACAAATGCCGAAATTGCAAGGTCAGACGTCGTGACGAACCTAGGACCTCACAGTTATGTGTGAGTTTAATTTCAATGGATTACCATTTCATCTAAAAAAAAATTATTTGTGCCAAAATAAGAAAAGGAAACTATATAAAATGATTATTGGTGAGTTAGTTTTATCTTTCCTTTTCAAGTTTCCATGACTAGTTTTATCGGATCTCTTTAATTCCCGTCAAACTTCATGTTATATTGTTTATTCAATAAACAAAATAAGTTATCTGTCCTTTTCTTGCATTTCATGACTATTGTTATCATATCTCTTTAATTTCCGTCAAACTTCATTATTTCTTCAATAAATAAAATAGGGATTTGTTATAACACACCCATTAGTTTTTATGTGCGAATGTTTTAGTAAGTTATAACTAAAAAGTTAATAAATACACCTTAAGGTGTATGTTGTTATAACACACCTTCTAAAAAAACAAGTGGATCTGTTCTAGCAAATCGTATAGGCATTTGCTAGAATACACCAACTTATTTTTTAGAAGGAGTATTTTAGCAGATGAATAACTAAAAAGTGGTTAAATACACCCTAAGGTGTAGCTTTGATAAAACACTCCCACATAAAAATTAGTGGGTGTGTTCTAGCAAACCCTAATAAAATAAGTTCCATTAGACTTGCAAGTGCAAATCAGGTGGTAGATATTGCATATGATTTGCAAATCAGGTGGTAGATATTGCATACGTTGATGTGTTGGTTTAAAACTGTAATATCCTTCCTTCTTTGTATTTAATGTGTAAAATTTATTAGTAGACCCATTATCATCAAAAATAAAATAAGTTTGTACAATTATTGTCAAACGCCTTTTCTTTTTTTTCTTTTTTTATAATTTGCCAAACACTTCGGTGGTACCAAATGGCATTGCTATTAAAATTATTATTAAGCTTAAATCGTGTTGCAGGCCTTGTTTATTTTATTACTTTTGTGTTTATGAAGAAATATTATCCTGGCATGTAACAACGAATATATATTAATATTAATTATTATGCATTCATCCAAAATTGACAGGTCATCTCTATGTGAAAAGCGATGTATACGGATTTGGTGTTGTTCTTCTAGAAATCTTAACAGGTTTAATAGCTTTGGACACAAATAGGCCAACGAATGAAATGAATTTGGTGGATTTTGCAAGGGGGTCTCTAAATGACAAAAAGAAACTAAAAAAGATAATGGATCAAAGGTTGGAAGAGCAATATTCATCAACAGCAGCATTTCTAGTAGCTCAACTCATACTCAAGTGTTTAGAATCTGACCCAAAAAATAGACCATCTATGGAACAAGTCTTGGAAACTTTAGAAAAGGCTCAATCCATTAAATATAAACCCAAAGTGAAAAAATCCAGAAATTCTATGCATCAAAAAAATAAGAGACCAAGGGAGCATTCTACCAATAATCATCACAATAATGGTCACTCCAAATCACAAACTCATTCCACTCAATAGCACTCCACTATTGACTATATATTAGTAGTTCTGCACATATGTAATTTTTATTTTATTAGTTGTATGTATACTTTCTGAGAATGAACGTTCTAATAGTGTAATTTGTCACATTTTATGCAAATTAATAAATTTATATTTTATCCATTTCATTAATGAAACCCTCCCAAAAAAATTTAGGAGACGTGTAGAAGAAATTGGGCCTTGATCAGGTACTTGTTTGTTTTCATTCATTTTGGACACTAGTTAAAAATGGGGTAAATCGTAAAAATATCTTTATAAAATTTAGCTTGTTGCAATGCACATGTAAATTTTTATGTTCAGTTTTTTGAGAAATTGGGTGTGTTTGGTAAAAATAAGCTATAAGCTATAAGCTAGCTGATAGCTGAAAAGCTAGCTTATAGCTTATAGTTGATAGTCGGTAGCTTATAGCTGAAAAGTTAATTTATTAAAATTAAAAGTGTTTGGTAAAATTAGCTGCTGAAGTGGCTGATAAATATAAAATGACATGTTTTTTTAATTTTTTTATAACTCATATAATTTTTATTACTTAATGCATTTCTTTTTAAATATTTAAATTTATTTCAAATTATTTTAATCTCTGAAATGATAAATATATTTATGAATTTAATTGACATTTTTTATTTAACAAAACTCTTTTTTATAAATTTTATTTAACTAAACTTGCTTCACTATTTATGGTAAATTTTATATAAAATTATTTATTATATGAATTAAGAGTAAGGTAAAAAAAAATGGAACAAGAAAAATTAAAAAGTCATATTTACTATTGTTGAATGTTAAAACGTGAGCAGTTTTTTTGTTTTGTTTTTTATCTTAAGAGGAATGTGAGCGGTTATATTAGAAAGTGGTTAGTTTTTTTAATTAAAAACAATAAAATAAAATGAATAAAAGGTTAAAATTAGAATAAAATATAAAAAGCTAAAAGTTAAAAGCTCAAAAGCTACTTGAAATAGCTTTTCAAAATACGTTATAAGATAACGAAAAAAGCTTTTTACCAAACACGTATCATTCTATCAAAACGAGCTTATAAGCTTGTCCAACAAGCTATAAGCTAGCTTTTTTGTGTTACCAAACACAGCCATCGTAGGAGGGGGAAGAAAGGAATACAAATTGAAATAGAAAAGATGGACAAAGCCGCTATGTTTATTACTATTAGATTGTTAAAGCAAAATCCGATAAGATTTTTTTGTGCACCTTCTTTTCCCACCATATTATATTTCTCTACACAGTTCAGATTATATAATCTGAACGGCAAACAAAACCCATAAAATCCTTCAAAATATGTTAAACATTTTAGATTTTAGAATTTGAATAGGGTGCATGAGAAATTAATAGAGTGCAAAACTTAATAGGTTTTATTGTCAATTATCTTGATAATTAAATAGATCAAAGCCCACAAATGGTCTAAGCCAATATATAGGCCCAATACTCAAACTGATTGATGTTTGAATTCCGCTTTTCTCCCAACAAAATTCACTCGCGTTCAGCTGAACTTCTGAAAATACTCCTGCGTTAGTTAAATCACGCCGCGTGACTTAACTCACGCACCTTATAACTTTGCGCGACTTAAGTCAAGCATGTTGGCTGGTTGGTCAGAGCTCAAAAACACACGTTTTTCGAACTTTGGTCAGTTTTTCAACCTTCAATCTACACATTTTTTTACCAAGTTTACACGTTTTTTTGACCACATTTATGGTTGTTATAACCTATATTACCATTCCCACCTATAAATACCCCTTCATACTTCCTTATTTCCTCACACCATATCACTTTATCTCCCTCTCCACTTTCTCCCTCTATTTCTCTTTTTTTTCAATAGTCTCTAGTCATTTTTTTTACCCCTTTGAGGTATAAAGTGGTCAGTTTTGAGGTAAATGGTGAGTAGCCGACTTGGGGGAAGTGATCAGCCCTTGTGATAAAATTAAATTTGCTTCTTTTTACCCCAATTTTTTTTTACCGTGGGTAAAAAGAACCAGATTTAGCCCAAGGGTTGATGATGTATTTCCCCAAGAAGGCTCCTCACTATTTACCCCAAGAGGGTAAAAAGAAAATAAGTAGATTTAGTGAATTCGAATAAATGTATCAATTATTTTATGAATTATATTAATAAAAGGAAATGTTGTTATATGTATTAATTTTGTTCATTTCATTTTATTTATATTTGCTTTTATTTTCTGATTTTGTATTTAATGAATAAATGCGAATAAATATTAATTTAGTTCATTTCTTTTTATTTATTTTATATTTGCATTTATTTAATGAATAAATTTGAATAAATATTTATTTTATGTAAATAAATAAATTAGAATTTTTTTTTTGTAGTGTAATAAATAAATTAGAATAACATAAATAAATAAATTAGAATAAAGTGAATAAATAAATTAGAATAAAATGAACAAATTAATTAGAATGAAATGAACAAATAAATTAGAATAAAGTAAATAAATTAATTCGAATAAAGTAAATAAATTAAATAAATAAATTTGAATAAAAGTGAACAAATTAATTGAATAAAGTAAATAAGTAAATTTGAATAAATGTGAACGAATTAATTAGAATAAAGTAAATAAGTAAATTTGAATAAAAGTGAACGAATTAATTGAATAAAGTAAATAAGTAAATTTGAATAAATGTGAACAAATTAATTAGAATAAAGTAAATAAATAAATTTGAATAAAAGTGAACAAATTAATTAGAATAAAGTAAATAAGTAAATTTGAATAAAAGTGAACAAATTAATTAGAATAAAGTAAATAAATAAATTTGAATAAAAGTGAACAAATTAATTAGAATAAATTTAACACTTGTGTTACTTAACTAACACAACGTTGGTTAAGTTGCGCATAATTAAATACTTGCGTTACTTAACTAACACAAGGATATTTTCGGCATTTCAGTTGGGCACGAGCAAAACTTGTTGGGAGAAGAGCAAAATTCTTGATGTTTTGATCCTTTTTATCCTTAGTTTTTAGAAAATTTCTCCTCCCCTACTTTCTCAAAAGCCTCCCAATTTTCCTATTTTACTCCTTTACGAATTAGATAATTTGAGTGGAAATTATCTGGATACGATCGTGAGAATTATAACATCTTATCTTATCTTATGAATAAACCCCAAACTTATTTAAGTTCTATACTTATTTGAATTAGCCAAACCACGGATGTAAATAATCGTGAAAACTGCATTTTACACCTCCTAAATTGCAATTTTATATGTGTATAGACGCATATACTATATAATCATAAACGTTGCGTATTTATAAAATAATTACATGATTAAATGATAAAATAATTACTATGTAACTGTACTTAAAATAATGTGCCTTAAAACTTTCTACGAAGCATATACCAAAAGGCAAAGAAATACTATGTATTAATAAAAATGTTGAAGGGTCATTTTTGAATCATTTCTAAAGAGTTATATTAGATGGATCTGTCCCTTTGAAAACATCCGATAAAGTTAAAACGATACGAGAAGATATTAGATGGACCTTTTTTTTTCAAGTATCTAATTATAACCTTATCAACGGGTTACGCACATACAATTGTACTCCATTTGTTTTTTTAATTATGTTTTTGAGATTGTTTACACATAGCTGAAAAATCAATAAACTATTTTGCTTTTGATGAAATTACTTTTCTTTTTTCAAAAATACCTTTAATTATTTCTTATTGAGCTTTGCTATATGGTGCGAAGGATACAACTCGTAACCGAATACAATGCAACGTGGATAGCGCGTTTATGTTTTTTTTCTTCCTGGTACATAGTATTTTTATGTTTTTAAAATAAATAAATGTTTCCTAAAAAAAAAAAGTAATACATAGATAAAATAAAAATTTGATCCAATGGTTAATCTAAGTTCAATGCTTTTCGACACCTCTTCACTCCTACCACTTATTTTTGTTGCTTTCTTATTTCATTTCACAAAATTATCCCTCTAAAATAAATCAGGATGGATTAGAGAGGCAAGTTGTCAACACGTTTAATTTGATATAATCTTTTTGTAGACAGTGAAAAGAATGTTTGGAATTAATAAATTTTTAAAAGAAATTTATTTTTAATCTTCATATTAATAAGAAGAGATAAAAATTATTTGAAGATTTTTTTTATACCCGAAGAATCATCCCTTCTTCAATTTTTACCCTTCATCAAACTTTTTTTTAGTTCTTCATGTCAGGGAGATTTTATATTTATGAATAAAACCAATTTTTCCATTCGAGATATAGGAGGGAGACTATCATTCTTTCACCTTCTATTTCCTCCTCCTAAGCTCTCTCCCCTGTTTTTAATAAACTTTCGAAGAGAGGCTTATGATAGAACATGCACATACAAAATTGAGAGAAAAATTAGAATGATCTTCATAAAACATACACATACAGAATTGAAAGAATGGAATTAAAAAAAAAAATTAGAGTGATCTCCACACACTCACATTTTGAGAGAAAACTACAAAGGAATGATAAAATTCTTCACTATTGAATGTAAGAGATATGAGAGATATCAATTACACTTTACATGATTCTTATTTATAAGACTATACACTAGTTAGTTATTAACTAACTAACCAACCATTAACCATTGTTGAGTTAACACCATAACTAACTAAACTAACACATACTAGATAACTAACATTAAAATATGAATTATAATTCAACACCTTACCTTCTTTTTTTCACGAGCAAAAGAATAGTGTTTCATTATATAAGGTGGTTTATTTTGCACGTGTAGTTTCTCACAACTTATCCCTTGTCCTAGATTAATTACCCGAACCCTTTTTCATGGGTCCTCCCTCCCTTTGCCCGGCCAATTAATTAGATATAGTTGGTTGGTGACTTTATTGGGTTCGGAACTTCCAATAAATGGATATGGTAACTAAACACATTCAATCAAACCATTTAATTTTATGAAAAAGTCTAGCAAACGTGTCGATCAATCAAATAAGTCTAAATAATATATTTTCCATAATTCTAATTACAGTAATACTATTTTCATCACTCTCAATTCAATATATTCCATTTTGCATCTATGATAGTGGCGAATATACCAATATTTAACAAGAGCACTTAAAATCATTTTTCTCTCTTCTTCAATTATAAATTTTTCCTTAATATATGTGAAATGAGCAAATAACTCAGTTAATCTGAGACGGAGGGAGTAATACTTTCCAACACAAATTTTTTACTTTTTGTGTCCCTCAACAAGTGTATTTAAAACACTTTTATCAAAAATACATTTGTTAGTATAACCGTAATTTCATTTTAAAACAGGAGGTCTTTGTTATACTAGTACACTTTCTTCGATCACACTTATAAGCAAAAATACTATTTTTAGATTTATTGAATATCTAATGTATTTGATCTTATTATATACGTAAGTATCAAATATATTATGTGAAATATTAACGAGTGCCTCCGGGGCGCTCAAACACTTTAAATGGTAAGTTTTATATGAAAAGTTACGTAATGAATGCATTGGAAATTGTAACAGTTGAGTTTTGAAAAGAATAATTTCTAAATTTTGGATGCTTAAAGAGTGCCCCAAAGGCACTCGTTAACAAGACAGATCCAGCAATATTTAATTATCTATCAGAAACAATTATGAAAATTTAATATTTTAAAAGTATTTATCGAGACAGATCCAACAATATCTTATATAATATTATTTATCTTTATATATTAATAGAAAAATATGATCATCATGTCAACAATGCACATTATCAACTATGTCATCTATAGGACATAGGGAGAACTTGTTAAAGTCAACTGTATTAAATGCTACTTTGTCGTATATCATCTACTTCAGTTCTACGGTCTGCATGCTATCAAATGTCAATCATCTAATTAATTTAAGAAAATGTCAATTGTCAAATGCGTACTACGCTTCTGTACATTTCTCCTGTTTGCAGTCAGAAGGAAAGGGATCACTTGAACATTTATATTTTGGCTTAATTGCAGTTTTAACTCCCTAACTTTCCTAAAGTTACGATTTTGGCCCCTTAAGAAAAAAAAACTATAAAACAGTCCCCTAAGTTTTACAACTGTAGCAGTTTTGGTCCCCCAAGCCAAAAATAAAATATAAAAAAATAACATGTGGCACCTCACTTAGGGTGCCACGTCAGCGTAGACCGAGTCAATATCAGTCTTGGGGGCCAAAACTGCTACAATTGCAAAACTTATGGGACTGTTTTGTAGTTTTTTTTCTTAGGGGGCCAAAATCGCAACTTTGAAAAAGTTAGGGGGCTAAAACTGCAATTAAGCCTTATATTTTTTATCCTCTCAATTTATTTATTTATTTTTCTTCTGTAGATTAAATATTACATATACCAGGTTGATACTAATAGAGAACATGTGTTTATGTCAAAAATGTCAATTAAGGATAGCGTTGGTTAATACTCTTTATCATGCAATATCGTATTTAACCAAATTATATAAATAAAAGAAAGTGAAAAGTAATTTTACTAAGTTATTCTTTTTTACTAAATTATTCTTATTAAATAAAGACGTCCTAATATGTATTTCCAAATTAAAATGGGTCCAAAGGTGGACTCTTACAAAGTTTATTCAATCTTAATTATATATTTTTTTTATCCTTTTTATATTATAAAATCCACTGCTCCCTCCAGTCTCAAATATAAGAAAAGATTTTTTTTTAGGTTCATTGAGTAGTTAATGTATCTGGTCTACATTGTAAAGCAGATACATTAATTATTCAATGAATCTAAAAAATGAATCTTTTCTCATATTTGAGATCGGAGGGAGTATTTTATTAAAAAATAAATAAAATCCACATTTTTTTTTGGAGTTGGTCTATATTGGAACTACCATATTAACCATTGATGATTTTCATCATCAAAAATATAAAGTGGAAAATAAAAATTTGGAAATGATATGCATACATAGTGTATTACTCAGAGAGTATAATTAAAAAAATTAATTAAAATTACAATGAAAATTGTAAGTGGCATTCTTGTTGTTCTTGATAGGCTGTTTTATAAGTTGTATTGTTATTTTTTCTCTATCAATATAATATTTATTTGCCTTTAAAAAATATTCACACCAAAAATGCCTTCCAACCATCTCCAAATATTCGAGGCAGGAGATCAATCTTTGAAAAGATAAAGAGAAGTTTCGAAATGAGACTCACAAATATTACAAATAGAAACAATGTTGTAGCCTCTTTTTTTTGAGGGGAATGTTGTAGCCTCTTGACATCTTGTTCTCAATATTAGCATCTTGATTAACATTAGTAATTTCAGTCCTAGAGTTGGAATCCTCTTCAAGTTCATCCATATCAACCCAATTAGCATTCTCATAAAAAAAAAAAAATCTAAATCATTGTTACTTGTATCTACATGGTTTCCTGCACTATAATAATAATAATTGATAATTAACAAAATATCATTGTTACGATTCTGTCTCAAATTAACAAATCATTTGCACGTATTTAAATCGAATCATAAAATAATTATTTTACTGACTCAGAAGATATATATACTCCCGTCTACCTCTTTACAAAAAGGAAAATTCTATGGTGAAGTTGTGAAAATGACTTTTCTGATGAAGTTAACACTATAACATCAAAATTGTAGTGAGTAACACCCCACTGTTTGTACAGTGGCATCAAAAGTTCAGTCCCCATAGTATCATTAATTTATCAGATTAACAAGTCTACACTTAATCTAATTTTATCCTATCTTGTTTTAAGTATAACACCCCATAAAGTGTAACACTCGAGACTATCACATAATATCATCAAATCTGTTTGCATGTTAAAGATGTCAACAATAAAATAGTAGCTGTAAGTCCAAGATGTTGCAAGCATTACTAGATAAATTATTATTGATCATTAATCAATAATCAACAATTTAAAAATAAATCAAACATTAAAATTAAAATTAACTTTTTCAAAAAACTCAACTTCCTGACTACACCGTAGAATAATATATATCACGGATATAATCTTCAAATGCTGAAGGACATTTTTATATTGCATTGTCTATTTCTAATGCTGAAGAATGGTGTGGAGTGCACGTCTACGGCACAAAATGGTATGATTGAGAGAGAAGAAACAATTAAACGCAGGAAAACAACGATTAGCATAATAACTACTAGCATACAAACATTTGCTGTTCAAAGAAATAATGTTGCAGAAAGATAAAAGCTATTTTCTATAACCAATTCTACGGTACATAGGTAAGATAAATCTAGACTAATTTGTTTTCACCATTGGATTATGTACAAATTTGTTTTCATCATTGGAGCAGCAGAGTTTTATAATTTGATCAAATATAATATGCTACATCGATTCAATGATGAAAAACGTATTTATATGCAGTACAAGGCTAATTTGTTTATGCACACTGGACAAAATCATCATACATACGGAGTTTATATAATTTATTATTCAGAAATAAGGTTTAATCAATTCAATATTCAAAATTTAATTGATGACAATCACACATGCACAAATAATGCTTATAAAATTAATGAAGAAAAGATCCAAAGATTTGGACACACTCACAGAAAAATAATAATTAAATAATTATGCTTTTTAAATAATTAGATTGTGTGCATTTTTATAAGTGTGTCACCAAATAATATTTCCAAATTCTTGTGTTCACACAAGAATTTCTCCATACCTATATCTATATATTAGCGCATTCTATTTTACCTTTATATGTGATTTTTTGTGTATACTTTTCCAATTATTAGTTTCGACCCCAGCTATAAACTCTTCGGTCACATTCATAAAAACAATTTTTGTTTTTGTTTAGATTCATTAAATAATTGATGTATCTGAAATAATATAGTCTTGATACATCACTTATTTAATAAATCTGAAAAAGTAAAAATTGTTTATAAATGTGACCCGAAAGAGTGTGTGTATGTATGTGTGTGTGTGTGTGTGTGTGTGTATATATATATATATATATATGATGGATGAATCTTGATTAGCGATGGAAAAATGAGATTTTTATTAAAAATAAGAAAAATGCCATAACAAGTGTCCTTACAATATAGAGCAAATATAATAACAATATATTGAAACTTGTGTAATCTATCTTTAAAAGTCTTAAAAATACATTTCAATTACAAAACTTCTCTTTTAAGTTATTTAACTAGTATCCTTAAAATACTTGTTAGCATATAACTTTAAAAATAAAAACAGATGCTTCTTTTAAAGAAAAATAAAGACAAATGCTAATATGTATAAAAGAAAAAGACAATTGCTAATATATGCCATAAAGACACATGTTATGAAACTCAACGTAAAATTATACACTTTAAAAATCGTACATCCAAATCAACATCTGAAAAATTAAAATGTTGCACTTTAAACATAAAACTTTTTTCTTTTTTTTTGGATATTTAACATGAGCCTAGAAACATGAGTTAGCAAGACCTAAAAATAAAAAGGATATAAAAAATGAGAGAGGCTCTCCCGCGTATTCACTGTGATGCGACACACTGTTGTCAACCTGCTGGCCATGGCACTGGTGGCACAAATGGAAGAATTGATTAGGAACTTATCTTGTTTGTTGTTGTTGTTGACAATATTAAAAACTTGTCTATTTAAAGCAAATTATACCTTTATTGCAATAGGTGTAGGTAGGTCAAATGAGTTATCTAACAAACTGCTATTCATTAGTAGATCTTGTAAACTTCTCTTTAGATATTTTTTTAGTGTTAAATATGTTTTTATTCCTGTAAATAAATTAAATTTTCGTTAGTTGATTTAATAAAATTGGTTTATTTATAGAGACTAAAAACATATTTAACTCTATTTTTTAAGATGCAATATAAGTGTAAATTAGTTTTGGTTTAGATATGTGTTTTGTCCCTATAAATATGTCAACTTTTCTTTTGAGTCCCTCTAAAATATTTTATCAACTTTTAGTCATCCAAAAGTTTTTCACCTTCACTTTTGGTCCATCTTTTAAACTAAATTCATATGTAGAATTCATATTTTTTCATAAAATTTTATAGAAAAATTATAATATTATAAGAATCTCTCTAATTTTTTTTTCTTTAAACAAAACATAAATTAAATATGAATACCCTCAATCTAAATCTCTCACTTAGAAATGTAGATCCTAGCAGTGGGTGGTGCAAGGATTGGCCTGCTATCCGCACCACCTCCAAGCTTGTTCTTTCGGCGGAGGTTTAGGTTGTTCTTGGCGTGCTCCGTTTTGTCCGGTTGTTGTGTCGGTGGTTCGTCGGATCTTCATTTGGGTTCGCAGTTGCTAAAGCTGTTGGAGGTTCTGGTCGCTGGCGTCGTCGCGACGGTTATGTGGTGGTCCGAGAAGCTTTTTGTTGTTGCCGCTGTTTTCGTTGTTTTTTTCTGTGTTTTTTCTTGCTTTTTGTTTACAGGAAGTTGCAGTTGGTGGTGGTTTGATTTAGATCTTGGCATGTTGTTAATCTTAATTCTGGATTTTCTAGATTTGAGATTTGGTTCTTCAAAAGTTCTGATTCATCTGTGTGGGTCTCGCCAGATGCAGCTCGAAAGGGTTTGGTGCATAGATGCTCCGTGTTGGCGGTAGTAGTTATTCATGTGCCTTCAGAACTGTTTTCATCCGTCGCGGTTGTTTAGGTGCCGTAGGTAGACTGTCATCTATCGTTTGTTCATTGATCTTGGACTTCGATCAGATTGGTTTGGCCCGAAAGGGCGTTTATTGCTTGCTAATGGTTTTTAGGAAGCTGTTGGACCTTGGATCATTTCTGTGTTGACAGACGATTCATACACCTACTTTGATACTCTAAACATTCGCTCTGTGTTTTTTTTTTGCAGTTCGGTTTCGTATCCGCACGTGGGTTCGCAGGACTATCCGTAGTAGTGTTGTTTAAAGTTGTTTTATTTAACCACTTGTGTACTTATTTGTTGTATCACCTGTTAGGGTTTGAGTTTGTGGTTCTCTAGGTCAGGTTCATGCCCCCCAATCTTGTACTTCCTTTTTATTTTATTTTAATTTCTACTTTGCTTTAAAAAAATTAAAATTCATATTTAATTTATATTTTGTTTAAAAATTCTAATTTTTTTTAAGCGATTTTTACAATATTTTTCACATTTATGTACAAATAGGGACCAAATGTAGTGATTGAATATTTCATAGAGACTAAAAGTTGAAAAAAAAAATTAGAGGGACTAAAATGAAATGTTGATATATTTATATGGATAAAAAACATATTTAACCCATTAGCTTATAACTCATTTGCCCCCCAGTCTTTGATGTTTAATCTTAGAGTTTTGCTAACGAGTGCTCTAAGAGCAATGTTTAAGGATTCTATTAAAGTAAATTTTGCTTGAAATACAAGTTGTTCCTTTGGTCAATGCAATGATTATACAACTTTTAATACAAACTTGCTACTTTTAGTACTTTAACCAACACCTAATGATACTTGTCAACATTTCCCTTAACATTATTAGACTTGATGTGTAGATATACATGATAGATAGTCTTATTGATAGACTCTAATAGGTGTAAATATAATAAAAAATTTATATGTTCGTTTTAGGACTTCAAATTTATATGTTCATTTGGAATTTGGATCCTCTCTGAATTTTTTTGACCTAAGATGAAACTTGAACTTTAGAATCTTATGCTTTTGAAAGAGCGTGGTTGTTTGTATGCGCCGCCCCAACATCATGTGGTTATTTGCATGATCATGGCGTGTGGCTTTGAGAGCGATAATAACTTCAAATGAAAGTTAATCATAACAATTAGTATGGGTCCTCCATTTTTCTCATTCTTGTATAAACAAACAACCCCAAACCAAATCAAATGGTCCATTATGTAAAGTAAAACCATACTAGTGTATGTGGACTTACTCACACACAAGTCACCAGTTCACACTTCGCATTATTTCTTTTTCCACAATCTCTTGCTTACTTACCCAATACTAAGAAAGAAATGTGTGTCCACCAATCCTACCGATTGGGTTTTGTTTGTTGAGTTTAAATTAAGTCCCCACACGCGTCTAGAATCTCATGCTTCTATGACTCAACCTGGCTCCACTTTCACATTCAACATCATTAATCCCACTCACTCCTTCTCACTGTTTACTACACTACTTAATGATTGGAATGTCTTCTCTGGCCTTTTCTTCTTTTTCTTTTACTAATCTGTCTACCTTTTAGATATTGAGATATATATGAATGAATATTTATATCTCAAGGGTACATCATAATAGCTCATCATGACATATGTAGTCATTTTGCTTTGACCACCACCTTTGATTAATTCCCTTCTTCTTATACTCCGACCACAACGGAGATTTGGTTTAAGAGATTAGATTTTTACAACGTTGCCAACTAAAATTCGAATTCTTACCGAGTGAGGTTCTAATTTAGTGTTTGTCTAGAACAAAATTACCTCAAATACACAAGAGTTTATGGAAAGATAAAAGTAAAACACATTAAAATAGCGGGTCTCTGTCCATATTTATTGACGTTTATTTGATTTATAAAAAGATAGTAGTAGAACCGAAAACTTTATATACGACATGATTGCATGAAATTTTAATACTAAAAGACTTTAAATCTACAGTACGCATGTTACAACAAGACATGCCCTGCTAGCTAGTAATAATTAATTAATTTGCTTCACATGTACGCTTTTGGGTGCATGAAATACTATTATGCACAGAATAAAAGCCGTTATAAATTGCTGAGCGGAAAGAAAGTGTTGGCATGCTGATTAGCTCATGTGAAATATATCAAAGCATTTAGACAAATAATGCAAATATTCTTGTGATATCATGAGGTATGGCCTCCCTAATTACTGTCTTAGTGCCTAATTATATCAAAGCATTGTGTCGTAACAAAATCTAATAAGGCATTACAGCCCCGGCTCCTAATTCTATATCAAAGTATTTAATTGATGTCCTCTAGTAGTTTATGGTGGTGAGGGATTGGACATTGAAGTTACCGTTATTCCACCTTTTGCTTGACTTCAAAAAGGGAATGAGACTGATCGATAGTTGATTACAAAATATAACATGCTTAGATTAGTCGGACATGCAAAGTCAATAGGATACGAATTTGTCCAACAAATGAAAATGATATTAGTCTCAGCCGCGTTAGTTTGTAGTTTGTACTCTGCAAGTCTGGATACTGATCTCAAATGGAGCGGAATTTTTTAAATTCTGAATAAGATACTATTAAGATACGTTGAAAAATTATAAAATAAAACATATATGTATGTAAAATACTTTTTTTTTGACAAAAATGAATGACATTCATTCATTCATTTAAATTGAAAGAGTAAATATATAAAATACAAATTCACAGTTGTTAAAAATAAAAATGATGAATCTACTAACAAATTCACATTGAAGAAAATTTAAATTCATCATTTTTCATTAATATATCATTATAAAGTTCAAAAAAATTTTTAAAAAATATTTACAATTAAAACATACAATATAGAGTTTTTGTGTAAATCATAATAGTTATATATTTTCATCCCTATTTTTGGATATCAACAAAATTGTCATCAAAAGAACTCAAAACAATTTGTTTTGTTTAATGTTGACTAACTACGTATCTTCTCTCTCATTATCATTGCACACAAAATACATAGTACATTTTAAGTTTGATTAATCTAGGGACAACTCCATTGATTTACCTATTGAATTTAATCATCTACATCTTCCTTGAATTCTCACAAATCACAATCTTGTCTCACATGTTTTTTACCTTTATTTTTTTTAGGATACGTATCCGCAGTGGCGGAGCCATAAGTTTTAGATTGTGGGGGCAATATTCATGTACTTTAAGTCTGCAACACTAAAATTACTATTTTACCAAAAAATGAAAATTTATTATTTGTGTTTCTTTAAGATGAAAGTAAAATAAACATCTACAATTATACTTCTTCTGATCTTTTTTATAAAAAAATAAAATTGTCAATATTTTTGGTTCTTTTTATCAAAAGCATTGACAAACCTTCAAATGTGTTATAAGCTAATTTCACTTGTGTTCCTATTTATTATGAGAGAATATTAAAAGTAAGTTAGTTATTGGAATTAAGAGTAATTAATACAATAAGTCCACAAGTCCTAGGTCAATTGACAAAAAAAAGAGCAAAAATTGACATCTGGACGTTGTTACTGGGGTTCGAACCCCGACTCATTTACTTGTTTGTGCGATGACTCTTGTCATTTCGTCTATCAACAAAAAAAAATCGGGGTATCCATAGAATCAATTTAAATTTATATGAGTATTAAATAAAAAATAACTATTTTCAATATTTTTCATTGGTCTTGATGGTTTATGTATTTTGTTTCTTATAAAAAGAGCTGGAAGGAATATATAGATGAAAGAGAAGCAAATATACTTTTACAAAACTACTCTTATCAAACATTAATGTATTTATAAAGTATAAATTATTGACTTGAGAATAATGCAACTAGTCGTGTACAATCATAAAAACTAATTAAGATTGCATTGAAATATTATAATTGATAAATGAGATATAATAATTGGAATAATTTTAGTTTGGTAAGATGAGTATTTTCTTTTACCTAGTAATGAGGGCATATAGTTTGTTTTAACACCATTATTTACTAAATTGAAATTAATAGTGTAGGCACATGCCCACACAAGGTTGTAAGTGGCTCCCCCACTGCGTATCCGTGAAGTATCTTAAAAATATCTCAATGTACTGGTGTAGTGCTATTTAAGTGTCTGATAAAATATTTTTTAATTTTTTTTTTAATCTTGATACTTCTTGCATATGTATCAGAGAATATCATCTAAGTACTGTGTATTTGATACATTTTTATATGGATATGTCTCCATTTTTAAAGTATGTCCATTTATATTCCACGAGGCTCAAATGATTGATTTCTATATTTTCGCGCGCAGGATACCTAGTTTGCACCAAAATAATATTAAAATGTCTTTAAAACATTGTTTAGGGAATAAAAAAAATGTAAATTAGCTAGAAAATCAAGAATTTATATCAAAATGAGAATATTGATTACTTCTTTTTTTATGAATCTTTTAATACAACCTGCATCACTCCTAAAAAAAGTTTTTTATTTACTTTGTAGTTATGATAATGATAGAGGTGTGTTATTTGATCGACCATTTGTATTACAACTTATAAGGCAACCATAAATTTATAAAAAAAAGTAGGTATTGACACAAAAATAGAAAGAATTGAGAATACATCAATATTTGATAAAATAATTTATTAAAAATATTATTTTTATCACTTTGATAAATATTCTTTTTATGAATTCCTCAAACAATGCTTTTAAAACACTCGGAAGCTCCTTTTGTTAAAAGATGATTTTGTGTATGAGAAGTGAAAGCTTGCCTCCAAGTCTTTAAGTTGACCCAACATCACATTCTTGGGACAAGTGAACCGATAGATCATACACATTATTATTTTTTTGGTTAGGCAATTTATCCATTTTTTAATAAATCAAAATGAATTATATTAATACAACAATTACCATCGGAACATTTTTTTTTAATTATAAAACATCGGGCCAAACCTTGGTGGATAATATTTGTTTATTTTTTTATCTGTTGACCCCTGTGCATAATAAAAAAAGACATTTTACGAATGCAACCTACCTTTAATCTAATGCAAAAGACAAAATGAAAATAAATAAAAAATGCACACAGTAGTACTAGTAGTATTTACGAATGTTGTGACGTTAACGTAAGTAATTACATAAAAAAAAAAAAAAAAAGGTAATGGTGGTAAAGTGACGAGAGCAATGTGTTTTATCTCTCATCTCAAAAAAAGAGTAGCAGTAATGAATGGGTTGTAATCTTTTCCTATAAATGCGGTTTTTGGCTGTGCTTCAAATACTTACAGTACAATACTCTTCTCTCTGTTTTCCTCTTCGCGTTTGGGTTGAGGGGCACACTCTCCCACCAAAATTACTAACGCAACACAACGCAATGGACCTTCCTCCTCTTCGCCTATGGCTTCTCACTCTTCTACTACAGGCAAATTACTCTCTCCAACTCCTTTTCTTCAATTCCACTTTATGAAGATGAATTTGCGCGTGCTTGAGATACTACAATTGTGAAACATAGTTGAACGAAGACCAAGAGTATCAAATTGCTTCAAGATTTTGGGAATGGAAAATCAATCATATTATTTTTAATTTAATTTAAACCATTTTTTCAAAGTTAGTTAGTTACACAGGGAAAACATCACAACATTTACTGAATTATTATTATTATTATTGCTTGATCATTTTAGTTGATAATTATTCAGTTTTATTGATGATTTATGCGCTTTATGTGTTTCAGGTTTGCTTAATTTTATCTCTAACAGAAGCTAAACTTTTGGCTTCTAATGTTAGAACACAAGGGTAAGTTACTAACTAACTAACTAACTAACTTAACTAAGTATTTTTTTTGAAAGAAAACATAAATTAAAATTATAGGTGTAATAGTATTGAGAATCTGTTGATCTGGAAAAAAGAAAAAAGTTGAGTTCAGTTTTCTTTTTGTATTGTACAGGGAAAAGCATTCTGTGGATTATTGTGCAATGTATGACATTTGTGGAAAGCGAAGCGATGGTAAAGTAATAAATTGTCCATTTGGTTCGCCTGCTGTGAAGGTATATTTCAGGGAATTTTCATTTGCTTGTTCCGTGTTTTTTATTTTTGATATAAGTTTTTGATTTTGATATGTACTTTTGAATTTTCATTTGAACTGCTGAATTCATATAAGTTTTTGATTTTGATATGAATTTTTGAATTTTCATTTGAACTGCTGAATTCTTAAAAGCATAATTGATGTATGAAATCTACTTTTAACTTTTTATAAGCTTCGCCCAGTTGTGTCTTGACTTTGGGAGCTCTTGTTTTTCCCAGCCAGATGATTTGCTTTCATCAAAGATCCAAAGTTTATGTCCAACAATTACAGGAAACGTTTGCTGTACAGGAGCTCAGTTTGACACATTAAGGACGCAAGTGCAACAAGTATAATTATTGAATTTTGCATAATTGATTCATATATTCACACCATGGGCTTATAATTGAGTTCACCATGGACTAATCATATTTATCTTCTTTCAGCATTACTGGCTTTTATAAATTAAGCTTATATGTGTTAATACATTGAATGTTTTATTCTGGCAGGCAATTCCTTTTCTTGTAGGTTGTCCAGCATGCTTAAGAAACTTTCTGAATCTATTCTGCGAGCTTACGTGCTCTCCAAATCAGAGTTTATTTATCAACGTGACTACCGTGGACAAGGTAAGATCTAGCACATCACTTTCTATTTTTAATGATTTGTCTTGCCTATTCTACATGCAATTTTATTATTTATCACTTTAAAACAACAAGAAATTTATGTTGAATGATTCCGCTTCCGAGGAAGGTGTTTTTTTCTCATTTTTCTTTCTCCCATTTTTAGACTCATGTCTGCTGCTCTTCCACTTCACTCTTCATCTTCTATCATATATATATTTTTTTGTTTCGTTAAAATAAAAAGAAAAACTCAATTAAATAGGCATCATGTCAGGTGGTTCTTTTTGGGTTCAATACTAGCAAATCTTAATGACTAAACAAATGCCCATCATATGTCTTGTTCTTTTATATTATTGTCATCAGTATTTTTGGATGTCTGCATTAACTTTACATTGCAATTATTTACTCTAGTTATTACAATTCTTAGGTTGGTGGTAATTTGACAGTGGGTAGCATCGATTATTTTGTAAGTGACGCATTTGGTGAAGGGTTATATAACTCCTGCAAGGATGTAAAGTTTGGCACAGCGAATTCTCTAATTATGCAATTTATTGGTGGCGGTGCTCAAAATGTTAAAGGTAAGTTGCACTTTTAAATCAAATCATTAACCAAATACCATTCCTCCTTCTCATGTTTCTGCTAATATATTTGAGGACATCTCCGTGATATATTCCTGACTATTTTATGCATACCAGCAAGTATTAAGAGTTAGAAGTAGATAGACACATTGGAATTCTTGGTTTATGATTTGTTTGTTTGTTTGCTCTAGCGTTAAAAAATAAGAATACATGCAATGATAGAAACAAACTTTATATTTTTATTTTGAGCAGAATAGATTTAACTAACATTTGATACAGTGGCAACAATGCAAATGTAAATGTTCTTTTTGATAGGGCTTGCTTGTATAAAATTATTCCTTAAGAGTATTTCCTAAAACTTATGCTGTAATTGTTTTTGGCAGAGTGGTTTGCTTTTATTGGTAAAAAAGCAGCCCCTGGTGGTTTTGGTTCACCATATGCAATTATGTTCCCGCCAAATGCAACCAAGTCATCTGGGATGGAGCCTATGAATGTTTCAGCCTATTCATGCGGTGATATTTCTCTTGGTTGTTCTTGTGGTGACTGTCCTTCATCTTCAGTATGCTCTAGCTCATCTTCAACTACCACCCAAAAGAGGGATTCATGCTCCTTGAAAATTGGGACTTTAATGGTAACAGAAAATATGATATGGTTTTGATATTTACCAGTTGTATTTTTTTCTTTACATGAAGAAAAAAAATAGTGTTCTTTAACTGACATGATTTTTCCTTATGACTCCTATAGGTGAAGTGTGTTGACTTGACATTAACAGTCTTATACATCATACTGCTAAGTGTGTTCTTAGGTTGGGGATTGTATTATCGGACAAGGGAAAGAAAGCCGGCATATAGAACGAAATCAGTGTCTAATGCTATAAGTGGTGGGGAGCTGAATTCTTGTAATCAGGAGAAGGACGAGAACCTCCCTATGCACCAGGTTCATAACCGAATGCTATTTCTTTATTACGAACACATGTTTGGGAGTATCTTTGCTTTTCTTAATAATTTTTGCTTCCTTTCCTTCCTTTCTTATGCATGCTTGTTTGTCCAATTCTGACTTTGTTTTGACTGGTGGTTTTGATTATAAGATTATTGAAGATGTTTCACAAAACAGAAACGAAGTACGACTCTCAGCTGTGCAAGGATACATGTCAAATTTTTACAGGTCACTGCCTATGCTATCAACTTTCATATCAACTCACATAGAACAACATCTCTGACTTTATATTTACAATCGCAATCAGGAAGTACGGATTATACGTAGCTAGAAACCCAATTATGGTCTTGGCTTCATCTTTGGCTATAGTTATTCTACTTTGTCTAGGTCTAATCAGATTCAAGGTTGAGACACGGCCTGAGAAGGTATCACATAGCTTCTACTCTATTGTTTAAAATGCTTTGTTTAACGCCTTTCTGAACAAGCTTCTACCCACCTGTAAGTTTGATCTTTATTCCCACACATTATGAGCATGCATATGATTTCCATGTATGATGGATGAATTTTTCATCTCACTTGAATCTGAAACTTATAAGCAAAAAGCTATCTGGTTTGAAATATTGCCTGTTTTTTTTGTTCATTGACTTCAAACGCTCCTGGTATTTGTGGCATGCCTTTTGGATGATCTTTTCACTCTTTATATCTCCATTCACCTAAGTTCCCACTTCATTGGTATTTATGGTTTCCAGAGATGGATTAATTTTGTTAAAGAGATTACCTGCTTCTACTTCGGACATAATTTGAAAGTGAATTTTGATTCTGTTTTGAACACCCCATGTTGCTTTGTACTCATTATTTTATGGATGTAATAACGTGGATGGCACTGTTTGAGAACTGTTTTTAATGGGCGGGATTTTTTGGCTGAAAAATCTTCTGGTGAGAGCATCAATAAGTACACAATGAGCCATGTGATTTTAAATTCAAATGGAATACAAAAATTCATGGACAATGAAGAAGAAGCTTTGATGTTCTGCTATTATGTCTTAGTGTTTAAGTATCCAGGAAGGCTACACGATTTCTGAACATTTCGCCTTTACCTTGTTATATATTTTACATTAATTGTTTGTGAAAAAAACTTTCTACACTTTTCAGCTCTGGGTGGGACCCGGGAGTAAAGCAGCTGAAGAGAAGCAGTTTTTTGACAGCCATCTTGCTCCGTTTTACAGAATCGAACAGGTTCTTACATTTTCCCATTTATTGTGTTCTCCCCAATCCCCATAATAATCCAACTTTTCATGTTCATAATAAACAGCCTTGCCTTATGCATTTCTCATTTTATTTTATTCAGTCATTTCTTTCCTCGTCTTGTGTAAAAAAGGATGCATCTTTCTTATTTCTTTGCATAATTACCTATTGACGGACTTGTTGCTGAAAGAACTGATTTTTTTTCCTTTATTAACGCTTTGCCTGAGTGCATTCTTTTCCAAAAAGCATGAAGTGACGAAGCCATGTGTTGTGCAATTGTAATCCACACTAAACAGTCTTGTCATGTTTTCTTTTATATCTTAGCGTTTATATTAATTCGATCATCCTAACAAGTCAAAACCACTTAGTATTATGCAACATGAGGCAATATGTAATAATCTTCAAGCAAGATTTATTGTTCACTTTTTTTTTTTAATTGCAATTTATTGTTCATTTATCTTGTTAAATGACAGAGTTGTTTTACTTGCAGCTCATACTGGGAACAGTTCCAGATCATGTGAATAGTACATCACCAAGAATTGTGTCAGAGGACAACATTAAGTTTCTTTTTGAAGTACAAAAGAAGGTTAGTGTTCCATTCCCTCTAGTAGTAGTATTGAAATATTTTGATGAATGTGTTAAGTTGAATCCATTGTGGTCAGGTTGATGCAATTCGTGCTAATCATTCTGGCTTGATGGTATCTCTGCAAGACATCTGTTTGAAGCCACTGGACAAAGATTGTGCCACTCAAAGCATTCTGCAGGTATAGTTATTGAATTATTGGCTGAGAACTTCAATTCGTTATTATTACTATTATTGTAATAAATTTGCATGATTTTATTTCCTTTTGATTAGCACTTGTCTCTTTCTAATTGACAGTACTTCAAAATGGATCCCAACAATTTCGACAATTATGGTGGAGTCGAGCATCTCACTTACTGTTTTGAGGTAGCAAATGTTAACTTTGAATGCATTAGTGGATGTTCTTAATTATGCTGTTGTTTTGCACGTTCGCATGAAAAAACTACTAAGATCTCCTCCAATACTGAACAACCGTATCCAGTAGTCAATGCTGTCTTTTACTGGCACTACAAGTAGGGGTGTAATGGGTCGGTTTGGTTTGATTTTTGGGAGAAAAAATTCGAACCAATAAAAAATAGTCGTTTTGATTTGGTTCAGTTTTCACAATCATTTGTCAAGAAATCCGAACCAAACCGATAAAGAACGGGTTGTTTTGGTTCATCAGTTTGATATTTAAAAAAGAGTTTTTCTAATTACACCCTGTTTAATTCTGGTAACACCCCAAAATGACAAAATGATCCTTTCATAAAATTTAATTTTCAAAAAGCCTCCTCTTTCTTTCTTGGTTACACCCCAAAACCCCTCTTCAGTTTAAGTAGGTCATGTAAACTGAATTTAAGTGTACATCTAAAAGTTCAACCTTGTTCATTGATTCTACGTAATCTCAATTTAAGTATGTACATGTAAACTTAGTTTAAGTAGGTCATGTAAACTCAGTTTAAGTAGGTTATGTAAACTAAGTTTACACGAGCCTACTTAAACTGAATTTAAGTTAACCTCAACAATGTAAAATTGAAACCGTCTTACAGTGCAGTTGAACAAGAAGAAGAAAATTGAAACTAGCATTATTGAAAAAGAAGAAGAAATTCACTTACTTATATGCAATCGAGTATGGATGAAAGATGTTTTGATTCACTCTTTAATCTTCCATAGAGATTG
>Ga0315914_1000206_pt1 | contig 61877 bp, 22 predicted proteins | sample MpolenodulesMG_FD_203920 | JGI IMG/M metagenome (GOLD analysis project Ga0315914, IMG submission 203920) | Medicago polymorpha root nodule microbial communities from Los Angeles, California, United States - elongated nodules | ecosystem: Host-associated > Plants > Roots > Nodule | place: USA...
GAAGATCATTCCTTATTTATTATCTTGATATTCTGTCATTTTTAAAATATTGTCATTTTTAAAATAATGATAGCATGTATTTTCTATTATAATTAATAACATGTCATTTTTACAATATTTAATTAATGATGAGAGCAATTTTTTCATTTAATTATAATGATATCTGTTTGTTATCATGTGCGCATCAAACACATGATAGGATTAATGTTTATCATGTCCTTATCACATCCTATCTTTATTCAGCTTTATATCATATCCTGCCTCTATCCTATCTTGACCATCAAACGGGCCCTCATAGTTTAGCATGCTTGACTTAAAGCAATTATGAGATCGGAGATATTTAGGAAAGTTTTACGACATGCCAGAAAGACTTGTGTTGGTTTATCGAAATAAGTAGCACAATCTAAAGGCGATAATTGATTTCCGATGCACAAGGCATCTTCAATAAGTGTCTCCTAGCACATATACACCATTCATTCATGCCAAATCATCATCTAACTTAAAATTCGTAACATTTTATTTTAAATAATTTTATATATTGGGCTAAACGTAGACTAATCGAGTTGAGATTGTCTAGCTCCAGCGAGAAAACTGCCCTCTACATTTCTCTATAAATCTCTCCTATGACACTCATCTTAATTCCCTCTCTTCCTCACTTCTTTCTCTATATATATAAAATGCACAGAGTCCTAAAGATATAGATGGTGGGAAGTTAGAGAATCCTATCCCTTGCTAATCTCAGGCTATCGACAAGCTAGTTGATATTGTCGGTTTCTCGACTTTACTATAGTTTGCAGCTGCCACTAACCCAACACTAACGTTAAAATAAACATGGTCCACTTCAACTGTATGGTCGACTAGTCGATGTTAATTGTGTTTACCGGCATAAAACTGTGTGGGTTATATACTGTACACGTATAAGCTGTATTTTTAATCATCATACAAAACTAACGTTTCAAATATCAACCAAAACAAAAATAAAAGACAGTGGTAACATATATAATGAACAAAATCAGTTGTCTTGCGACTGCAATGTAACTGAACATCAAATAGCCAAACAGTGTTGTTAATTGCATGAAGTGGTATACTATAATGTGTTAATGGTACATAGCAGCAGTACTGTAATTCATCAGAATCTTATTAAAAAAAGTACCGTAATTCAGAGGTTTATATTTTTTTGGTATATATGGTTGCCAAGAACTGTCAAATTCTTGTCAACCAACTGTATCTTGACACCTGGCTTAACCTATTTCTAAGCCAATAGACACTCGACATCTACCCTTTCATTCCGTTCCCTCATTGTCCTTTTTTCTCTCACTGTCTGGCAATTGTGTGGATTGGACGCATGAAATTTTTTATTATAAGTTGTTAATTTTAAATTATAATATTGAAATTTGAAATTAAAGTACACGGTCTTTCTCATCATTTGTGTTATATCATATCATAAGTTGTCCTGTTTGCCGTGTTTTTCTTCGGAAATGGTAATAAACTCATAAAGTCGTTGAAAAAGCAGTACACTTTAATTTTCACAAATGGAAAAAATTATATAAAAACACGTATCACACCACCACGTATCGATCATCACTAGCTTCACCTTTCCCAGCATCCATCTATAGTTTTTATTCTCTTCCAACAAACCTAGATGAAGTACATTCACCTCTTAGATCAAGCGTGTCATTGTGTCCGACACATGCCGGTGTAAGACACTTGTTCAATCAAAGTTGGTCCAACAAAATTTATAACGAGACTTTTTAAAATAATAAATAATGTAAAGCTTATACCAATAAAATAATATAAAAAAATCAAGTTTAGTCGAGTTTAAGTTCGAACCGAGGATAGATAGGACGAAGAACCCTCGTTGAGACCAACTGAAATTGGTCAACATTTATAATTAATTTGTCATATTTTATAAAATAATTAAATTGTGACCATGTTTTGGTTCAAAAATTTGAGGTCTAAAAAACCTTAACTTGAACTATTTGAACAACTCAAACAAGTGTCTAAATATATATTTTTTCCTTTTCTTCCACACACATTTGTCATTCTTTGAACACACCTCAAACACAAAGACATTAGAGACATGTCGAAGCAATGATGTTCGATGCGAGTTTTTTGTCTTTGTTTTAACTTACTGGGTTCTCCTCTTAAAAAAAAATACTTACTGAGTTCTCAAGCATAATAGGGTCATGATAATTTAGAATTCGGTAGGAGGTAAGTAAAACTTGATTAATAATTATTTTAGCCAGGTTTCACTCTCAGGTTTATGTTAGTCTTTTCACTCTAGCTCATTAAAGGTGCACTAAAGTGTGTTGACCGTTGAACGAATGAGAATGAAAGTTTATCATATCTGGTTTAAAATTGTTTGCAATGAAATGAATTGTTTTATTTAGATGCACATGTATATCTTGATTTTCAATTAGGATATTTTAAAAAGAACATTCATATTTTATTTAATGGGTTTTGCTAGAAGACACATTTTATGAAGGTGTCTTTTATCAAGTTATTCTATGAGCATTTGCTAAAACACACTAACTAATTTTTATGAAGGTGTCTTTTAGCAAAGTTATAACTAAAAAGTAAAAATCACATCACGCCTTGAGGCGTGAGTTGCTAAAAAACACCTTCATGCGTGACTTCTAGCAAAAAAAAAAACCCTTATTTAATTATACTATATATGTACAAGTATTGGTGTCAGTGTCTTGTATTTTTTATAAATAACATTCATATTTTTTTAAAACCTGAGGTTAAAGACAACTAATTATTATATAAGTAATTTTTGCTAGCTACAGAGGTGGATAGAAAGTCAAAAAGTTTTCTTTTTTCGCCCTCCAAATGAAAAAGAAAAGAGATGCAAAAGGGTTTGGTTGGTATAAATGTTGAGCAATATTGGTTGAAAAGGATAGGGAGAGAGTGAGAGAGACAGAAAGCAAGCAAGAAAACAAAGAGCCCTAATGCATATAGATCAAAATAGGCCATTTTGAGTGATAGATATTATAGTTGAAATCTTAGGTGCTTCATATATATTTAGCTATGTGCAGCATAGGACTGTGCCAAAAATAGGAGGATATGAGTTTGCAGATCTGATCTGACTCATTCATTAGAGTGGTAGGAATTAGAAAATAGAGAAGAAAGAGTGAATCAACATTTGTGGATGTTTTGCTATGAACAATTAATATACGTGCTATCTTCTGCCAGTGCCATTATATGTTATTGAATATTCAAAAGAGAGGGGACACACAGTGGAGTAGAGATATTGACAGAAGAGAGTGAGCACATGCTGCAGTGATTGTATGATAGCATACAATTCTTGGTGCGTGCTCACTTCTCTTTCTGTCATCTTCTTAACTCTTCATTTCTTTCTGTGTCTCTCTTTCCATTTCCTTTCCATAGATCTCATCTCTTTAATCAAGTTTTCTGATGATTTCCACTCCATCTTGCGGCTCATTATTGTTATTTTCTTCCCCGAGTCTTCTCTCACATCCCTTCACTTGTGTTTGCTAAATAATGAAGTCTCTTATCTTTAAACAAGATATGTGAATCTTCTTGTTTCAAGTTCGATCAATTGCCTTATCTATCTTTTTTTTTTTTTTTGGATAATTAAGTCCTTTATCCATGTTTTTTTTATAAATTGAAGCCCTTATTATCTATTTGATTCTGACCTTATTTTTTAGTGCATATTTGTTACCTAATTTTTTTAAGCATTATTGCTGCTAAGTATTCATCGTCTTTGTCAATAACTAATCTTTATTGTCAAACCTAATCGATCATATTTGGTGAAGTTTCTTCTCCCAATTATATATTTTTCACCTATGATGTATGTATTTGTGGCTTAATTTTTGGGTTTTAATACGTATAGTGGTGAAACTCACACAATAAGTGTTGAGAAGTGCAAGTTCAAACTAGCTCTCTTCCATAAAGTTTTTTACCATATGAAATTTACTTGCATATATTTGTGCCTTAATTTAATTATACGTTTATTATTTGTGCTTTAAATTTTATAAGAATGATCAAACTTAGGTACATTTCCATATGTGTTTTTTGTGTGGTTCTTCACATAAAATTAATCAATTGTGCTTATAATAAACTAGGGATGACAATTGGACCCAGACTCTATGGGCACCCGCAAAAAATACCCACTATGGGTAGGGTAAAACCCTGCTTTATGGGTCTGGGCTTGGGTATGGGTAATTACCCGCAAATTTGGATGGGTATGGGCACGGGTATGGGCACTATATTACCCAGCCCCGCAACCCGCATATATGTATTTATATAATATGATAAATAATTTATTTATTTTTGGTGTACAATTAATTAATTAATTAATTTAATTATTTAAGCCTAAACATAACTTAATAAAGTAACCCTACCCATCCTAATGTGTTAAATCTCTGCCGCTGTCGGCCTTTCTTATGAGTTGATTTGAAATTTTTTGGATCATAGTTTTATTTCAATTCTAATGTTTTTTATTGTCTTTTCATACATAGGTGCCCATAGGGTATGGGAAATGGCACTAAAGTTGTTGCCCATGAGGATTCGGGCTTGGGTACGAGCATTTTTTACAAACGCGGGTATGGGGATGAGTACTATAGTACCCTACCCATTGGGTACCCATTGCCATCCCTATAACAAACTTTGAAAAATAGTGATTTTAAGAAATCATAGGTAGTTGTGATTATTTTATATAAAGAACCACAAATTTTTTTTTTAAAGCAATACAACTAAGTTTTGTCCTTTTAAAAATTTAACTTGTGTGTGTTTAATTTATACATGCATTAGTTATATCTCACCACCTAGTTAAATTTTATGTATTGCTTAAACTATTTTATTCATGCATTCAATCATATCTTACCACATAAATTTTATGGAGATATTATATAGTTTATTTTTATACATGTATTCAATCATATCAATTTGTAGAAATTATTTTAAAGTGTGATTTAAATAGATGCATGTAAATAATATACATAAATTAGGAGGTGAAATCGAGTTAATGGACAAGGAGTTGAAAGTTTAGGTTCAAAGCCAAACATAAAGAAAAATTAATCTTAACAATTAATTACTAATAAAATAAAACAATGAGCAAATAATAAAATAATCCTCATTATTATTTTTTTTAAAGGAAAAATAAGCTTCATTCTATGATTATTATATTTTGATTATAATAATAATAAAAGAATATATTATTTATTTATGCTGCAATTGTGATCATGGAAGTAGATCAAAGCGTGGCTTTTCATGGTACTTGTCTTTCTTGTTTTCATTATCCGAAATCAAAATGGAGTTTCTCAAATCAAAGGTACGCCATGTTACTATTCATTCGCTAACAGAAAATTTAGTCTATTTATCTAACTTAGATGAATGAAGTTTCATTAAACCCTTTTTTTCTTACATGCATCTTCTCGAATCCAGATTTTGTGCTTAATATACACTATTCTGTAAGAAATTGGGAATAATAAGAATTTGAAGGGTCATAATCAAATGATGCATATATGATATTGTAGCTAAATATGGTAATTTTTTGTTTTGTTTTGTTTTGTTTTGTTCTTTCCCCTTTGTACTAGCTAGCTAGGTGTGGAGTGAAGTCAACATACCGTGAAACAGGAATTCAATCAAGCATCAACCTTCCTTGATTATACAGGTTAGGTCACCTATTTTTCCAAATCATCATTTTCTCATACATTTTCTACTTTTTTTCCTTCAATTTTCACGATCAGGTAATCAATGGAGAGATAGAGGGAGGAGAAACAAAGTTGATTGAGTGAGATGGGTATGATTGATAAACCCCTTCATGGAATATATTACATAGTTTATAGTTTATGTTAGGTAAGAGTAGTATCTATCTACTGCTATAGATAAATATTAAACATTCAGTAGATGCATAACATATGTGTTTGATTGCAAGTTCGAATGTTTAGTTCCACATCGATTGAGAATGAGTTAAATAAATGATATATAACAAAGATGACTCATTATTCAAAAAAATAAAAGACTTGTATACGCTATATTTTAAGATTCTAGATGATGGTCATGGTTTTAAATTGCGGCAGTGGATACCGCTATTGCGATTGCGGGTGTTGCGATCATTGCGGTGGGATTTTATTTTTCATTAGCATAAAATATTACAATTTATTACTTATCTTATAACTCACATATCTCTTATTTTCTCTCTCAAAATCACATATATATCTCATTATCAACTATATATCACTTCAGATTTTAAAAACTCACTATCACTTAAAAATATCTTTAAGTATATGATATAAAGAAAAAGAAGGATAGAAAAATAATTTGTGTGAGAACTATATAGTCCATTACAGCCTGATGCGACACAATGCAGCTGTTGGGTCAACTATATTGCGGACATCATGGTGTTTGGATGTGCTTTTTATTATGATTTACAATCACATCACAATTGCAGCCTGATGCGCTTGCAGACATGCCACAACCGCAATATTGTGACCTCGATAACTACTAGGAACACTATTTTTTCAACTTTCTCTAACACTCACCAATTTATTGATTGAAATCAATGTAGGTCTGATCACTTTATGTGGATCCCGTTTCCAAAGTGTAGGACCCACATTGATTTAACCCGATAAAAGAGTGAGTGTTAAAGAGAGTGTTGTCAGCACTACTCTTGTGACCACATAATGTGGTCCACAGTTTGAAATGTTGCTCCCGATGTGCCCTAGAATCCCCAACAATATGTAAAAAAATAATGGCTTAAACGCACTTTTGACCCCCCTAATCCTAATTTTTGCAAACTTGGGGATTTGGCCCCCCAACCTAAGCCCCTTTTGCAAAAGTGACATCCCCCTCGATTTTGACTAGGTCAATGCATACGCAAACACCAAATTTAATGACTCAAATGCCACATGTGTATTTTATTATTAGGCTAAATTGCATTTTTGGGCCGCCAATATACAAACTGCCTATTTTGTAAGTTTGTAAAGTTGGGGGGCCAAAAGTACGTTTAAGCCAAAAATAATTATTATTGAATTATATCTTGGTCATACTTTTGGACTGAAATAATAGCTAAGTAGTCTCTATCACTAAGGACTTCTAGTTTGCACTTAAAAGTTTTTTGTTGAACAACAAAACAAATTTGATGAATAGGGAGTGCAAGGGGTACTCCAGCCCATATACAAAGCAGAATCATCAAAAACACACAAAAAAACTCCCCACGAACTGGTAAGTCTCTCTAGAGATAAACTCTAAAGGAGCGACACACCACTCACAGTACAAGAAAAACTCCAGTTGACTTAACCGAAAAGCATTTCCGCGAAACAACCTGTATACGCTCAATAAGTACCAATAGATCAGGACTAATTACATTAAAAGTGACTGATGATTTATTAATATCCATACTATTCATCATGCATCATGAAGTTAAAAATCTATAACCAAGAAATGAAGCAGGCTAGAGGAAATGGAGTTTATAATCACTTAGGATTTAATAGATGAAGTGTGTCCCAAGTTCCCAGTTTCATACTAAAATTATTTTTATGTACTTTGTTGTTTATTCGAGTTTGTAGCTATGTAGCCTACTAAGAATTTGGCAATGGTCATACGCGGAATTCTGTACTTTCATTGTATCAGTATTCAAATTTATGATGATAGTGTAAATGTGGATGCTTTATTCTTTTGAAGGTAAAGGAAAATATAATGTACAAAAAATGATTAAATTGTTCATTAATCAAAATGAAAGTTTGATTAATCTCCTTTTAGGTTAAGTACATAAATACTAATTAAGTAATAAACATATGTATATAGGTTAGTGGAGGTTAGACCATTGGGCCTCTTTGTCTTACTTGCTGTCCTAAACACTTTCAATTTCTTAGCCACTGGGTTAGTCCTATAGACAATTGCAGAAGGTTCAAACTTCCTTATTGTCATTATGAGAAATGAGACTTTTAAGTGTTTTTTTTTTTAATAAGAACGAGAATTTAAGACTTAATTTCCTCACATTTAAATATATTGTTTTGATACACGTGGAATAAATAATTTCACGTTTGGGATTCTCCGCATATGTACAAAATTTGCTGCAAGTAAAATAACAGTTAATTAATTCAGATTTCTGAAACATAGAAATGAAGTAGTTATCAACATATTTGCCGTCTCTCTCTGTCTCCCTTGTTGTTACACAATGATGTACACTGTTGCACCTGATTGGGTTTGATCTTTATTCTTTCCCTAAAACTCAAATGTCCAATGTAACTTTATAGTATTTTTCAAACAAGATAATAAGAACAATGGAAAGTCAGAAGCATATAAATTATTATAGTGAGAGAACTAACAAAAAGATAAGCATAGACATTGTTACATTAAAAATGTGGTTCAGTTTATCTTATTAGGCTAAAACTACAGTCATTTATGATGATAAGTATATTGTTGGTTCACTTGCAAAGTTTTATCATTTTATGGGGTCCAAGGGAGGACCCCCCACCCTTTTTTACTAAAATAATGGGTTTTTATGAAAAAAATAGATGAATGTGGCATTTTACTAAAATGGTGGGAGTCCACCTTTGGATTCCTTTCTTGAGGTCCATATTGAGGAGACTCTCATTTTATGTATTACAACATAATTAAGCAGAGTGTTTTTAAGGGGATGATCTGTTTCCTATGGTTCATTATGTTACCAGGCTGTGGTCATAGAAATTGATTTTGATAAGCATGATGTCTGTAAAATAGCAGTAGATATGTCTGTATGCACTCTAACATGACATGAGGAGATAATTATGATCTACTGAGGTTATTGTATGATTAGCTTTATACCGAGGGATATACTAATGCAGGTAACTGGGAATGCTCTATGTGGATATCTCTTAATTCTAGGATCAAAATGTATAATTATCAAAAGTAGGTCTGTGTATAAGTAAATGTATAGCCACTATTTTGGCTAGATCGAAAGGTGGTTGTTTTTTTTTTAAGGAGATTGAAAGGTGGTTGTTAAATCAAACATAGAGACTACTTCTCAAACTCAGTTCTAGATAAAAAGTAGTCAATAAGCATGTCAACTTTTGGAAAGTTTTTCTGGTAAGTAGCAGTTTCCATTACCATAACTTAGTTCCTTTCCACGGAATTTGAAAATTGGATTAGAGAAGACTTACCCTCTAGCAATTTAATTTTTGTCTTTAATAGCTAGTTATAGCTATAACTTGTATTTACTTGAGTCTATTTGTGTTAGAATATATTTTAATTAAATGTCTTAACTCTTAACTATAATCATAGTCACGACTTCATTAAGTAGAATTTGTTGGTTTGCCTTCATCCTTAGGTTTGAGAAATGTTGTTAGCACACTTTCTAACGTATTCTCTTTTATATGAGAGCCCCACTAAATATATATAATATATATGATTTAATAGGATTCACATGAAAAGAGCGTGTTAGAGAATATATTGTGGGAATTGGCTATCCCTCCAGGCTTAACTTGATGAAGACATGTTACATTCAATGCCTGTGATGTAAGTATTGCTTACTCATGAGCTAAAGTATACACACCCAAAAAGAAAGGGATTATATTCAATGAACTAGCCACTCCCTAAAAGAAAGTTATTATGTTACAACTTTTGATCATAATATAATATATATTTCTATAACACACTCTATAGCCTTATGAGCTAGACAAGACCATGCGACTATTGTCTTGTTTCGGAATTTAGTTTAGCAAAGAGAAATTGGATATAGCAAAGGGTTTATCTCATTACTACATAGCTGACTATGGTGTTTTGCATTTGAGGGAAGCATTCATCCCAGGAGATTCAAATATTAGGTAAAGCTTTCCAATGGGTTTTATATATCTCTTAAGTTGAAAAGAATAAAAGGCTCCATGCTAAACTTGTTGAAATAAGCCTTTTTAAAAAACGTCTAAGTTGTCACTAAAACTGTACCTGTACCAGACTGATATAAATAAAACTAAACCAGTTTTCTTTAGGATTGATTTTTTTTCTTTAAATTTCAACTGGATTTGTCTAAGAGTTGAACTAGAATACAAGTTTTTACCTTATTTTACTTGAAGTTAATTGATTTTGATCCGTATGCAACAAAACTTGAGCAACTCTTCCCATTGGAAAGTCAGAATAGTGCGGTGGATTGTGTCTATTTGCTTGAATACATTTATATATTATATACACTTCTGTAGTTTCTCAAAAGAGCAAAATTATCAGGCTTTATAGATTCCTATTTTCTTCAACATAATATTGGGAACGAACATAATTGTCACTACCACTATATTGATTTGATGTTATTTGCAATTTTCTTGGGTTCAAAATAATAGAAAAGTATTAAATTAATTTAGGATCTATGAATTCCATATGATTGTTACAAATTAGTTACAATATGTCAATATCATAGAGGAAAAGGTTACTTATCTCTATCCATTGCTAGACACGGAAAGTATTCTTTGGTGCCCTTCATTACTCAAGGGAGTTAGAAACTGATTTCTATCCTTGGTTTCCCATTTCTGAATCCTTTTGTGCTTATGATGGTGAGATAAAGTAGCTAACAATGCCGTTACATCAAGAAAAGGATTTGTTTCACATTAAAATGGATAAATAGGATTTGTTTCACATTTAATTAGAAAAATAAGATAAAAAATATATTCAAAACTGTAGCCAAAAAATTGTGTTGCTAGCGTTCCTAGTGAATGTAATGCAAATTGATAGGATTTTATTATACATTTTATACTAGAATATTACAAATTTAATTATGTCTTTTTATTATCGGATTAGATCTTTTAACTGTTCATAAATCATATCTTATTCTTAATTGAATTTTGATTTCTTATCTAATTTTGTATTGGTAATTTTTTAATGTTAAGCTTGATCTGGAACACTTTGTATTAGTACTTTGTTGTGGCTCATTTAACTATTTTACTAGCCACATTATCAGGCTAAGAGGTATTAATCCTCAAACTGCGATACACCTATGTGCAGTCATCATCACATAAGGAAACGACTCACCTGTCTGAAATTTCATGATAGAAAAGATAGGAAGTTTTGAGCACTAACACATAAAAAGTGAACACTGACAAAATAACATAAGATTTTCTCACATGATTTAAAAAAATTGGTGCATTAAGTTACCAGGCTGTGATCCTAGAAATTGGTTTTGGTAACCTTGTTGTCAGCAAAATAACAGTAGATATGCCTGTCAGGCACTGTAACATGACATGGCGAGACAACTATGATCTACTGATGTTATTATATGAAATGCAGTACTGAGGGCTATATATATGCAGGTCACAAGGAATGCTACACGTGGAGATATCTTATTCCAGGATCCTAATGAATAATTATAAAAACTTCGGCCGGTATATAACCAGGAGTTTAGCCACAATTTGGCTAGACTCAAAGTGGTTGATATAAATCATACATAATGGTACAGACTACTTCTCAAGCTTTGTTGCTAGAGGAACAAGCATGTCAACTTATCTCTGGTAACACTGGTAAGTGAGTGGCAATTCCATTACAAAAACTTAATTATTTTGCTCAAAATTTGAATTTTGGAAAGGAGAAGCCTTACCCTCTAACAATTGCATTTTGTCTTTAATAGCTATAACTTGTATTTACTTGAGTCTGGCTGGGTTTGAATTTGTATATTTCAATTAAACTTCATATCTATTAACCATTATCATAGTCGGAACTTTATTGAGTAAAATTTATTAGTTGGTCTTTATCCTTTGGTTTAAGAGAAATGTCGTTGACATACTCTCTAAACATATTCTCTTTTATACGAGAGTCCCACCTAATATATAGTGCGTGGCTCATGATTAAATTGGACTCACATGAATTTCATCCAGTAATAAATATGTATTGGAGAAAGTGTGTTAGAGAATATATTGTTAAAATTGGCTCTCTCTCTCTGCTTAACTTAATGATATTACATTAAATGCTCGTGATGCAAGTGTTGTTTACTCATGAGCTAAATGGACTATATTCAATGAGCTAGCCACTCCTAGAAGTTTAGGTTATCACGTTACTACTTTAAAATTTGAATCGTAATATTATGCTCTCTAAAGCCTTATGGTCTTGAACTTGGGATGTAGACAAGACAATGTGACCATGATGTTTTACATAGACAAATAAGATATCAAGGGTTTATCTCATTACCACATAGATGACTATGATGTTGTACTTTTGAGCGAAGCATTCATCCTTCCCAGGTGATTCAAATATTAGGTGTAAACTTACCAATGAGTTTTATATATCTCTAAGTTCAAAAGAATAAAAGGCTCCATTGCTAAACTTGTTGAAATTAGGTATGTCAATGGGTACCCATGGGTACGGATAGTATGATACCCGTCCCCACCCCATTGGATAAATATTATACCCGTGTTCGCCCCATACCCTCGTGGGTACCCATTATGCAGGTACCCGCGGGTATTGAGGTACCTAGGGTATTCATGGGTACCGTGGATTTTTGAATGTATTTATAACTTTTTTTAATTACCAAAAAACTTCAACTTTTAAACATACATACATAATCCATTCAAAATCTCATCAATCATACATAATCCATAGAAAATTCATGATTCTTACATAATCCATACAAATTCTTGAAGTAAAATAAAAGCATAAAAACATCCAAACAAACATATAAATTTCATATGCATTCCAAATTTCAATAACTTCATTTGACTTCCCAATTCCTGAAATAAAAGGATATCCTTGTATATATAAGGATATTTTAGTAATTTATTTAATTTACTATTGGGTATGGGTACCCGTGGGTATGGGTACAATCAAATCTGTGTTTGTATCCATATAATAATGGGTAGTCAAATACCTGTTTATTATACCCATGGGCATGGGTATTTTTGCCACCCCTAGTTGAAATACACCTTTTTAAACAACTCCTTGTTTAATGTTTCTTTTTAAACAAACAACTCCTTGTTTAATGTTATTACTAAAAGTGCACTTGCATGAGAGTGATATAAAACTAAACCAGTTTGCTCTTTTTATTTCCATTTCAACTGGATTAATTTGACTGGGAATCGAACAAGAATACAAGATTTTACCGTATTTACTTTAATTGATTTTGATCCTTATGCAATAAAATTGAGTATTTATTCCCATTGTAATGTCAGAACAGTGTGTGATGGATTGTGATCATGTGCTTGAGTATACCTATGTATTATATACACTTCTGTGGTCGCTTAGCAGAGTAAAATTATCAGGTTTATAGATTCCTATTTCTTCAAAATAATATGAGAAATGAGAAGCTTTGCCACCATATTGGTCTGCTGTTATTTATAGTTTTCTAGGGTTCAAAATAATAGAAAAGTAGAACGCTAATTTAGGATCTTGGAATATGATTGTTACAAATTATTTACAATATCATAGAGGAAAATGTTAATTATCTCTATCCATTGCTAGACATGGAGCATATTCTTCGACACCCTTCATTACTCAAGTTGCTAGACATGAACTGTATTCTTTGACACCCTTCGTTACACAAGAGTGGAAGAAACTGATTTCTATTCCTTGGCTTCCCATTTCCGAATACATGTGTTTATGATGTTGAGATAAAGTAGTGAGTAATACCCTTACATCAAGAATAGGATTTGTTTCACATTGAATTGGAAAAGTTAGGATTTATTGTCTTCCTTTGTTTGGAATTTTGGATTTCATGAGTTCCCTTTTCAACTTGCTAACCTCGTCAAATAACTTATTTTCTAAAATTGCTCTATTGCATGTCACATGAGATACTCAAGTCTTAAAGTTGCAACATTACGGTGATATAATATCTTGTGTCATTTTATCTTGCATTAATTTATTGCGTGATATTCGGAATGAGGTTTGAATTGAAATTTTCTGTTAAGTCAATTGTGTGGTTTAGTTATTTCAAATAGTACTGCTAATACTATTAATGTTTGTTAATGATCATAATGTTATCATTCAGCTTCTTTAAACTGTTATTGCTTTGGTAATAAATTTTGAATTCACAGGTTTGCATTTTCAGACATGCACGTGATGCCAAGTGATTACGAAAACGGGAGCACAGATGATGCACATTTACATGCTTCTATTCTATTTCAACGGAGTGTGGCTTTGGGAATGGATCATTTTCAATGTTCCAAAGTATGGGTTGCACAAAGCACAACAAACAAATATGTCATAATAGTACATCTATCATGTTTGGTGACTAACAAGATTTCCAAAGTGATGTAAAGAATGAACTTGTGGTTCGCAGAAGACAATTTGTTGATGAAAATGCACAAGTTGGTGTAGTGGTGTATAGTGGGTAGCATACATAGTTTAGACAACAGACTGGCAGGACAACAACATATATGATTTTTTTTTTTGGTGAAAATGTATTCATTGGATCCTTTTGTTCTTAGTTAGTTAATAATTCATTATAACATGCATAATAGTTTGTTGTGTTGGCTAATGTTATCCAATGATTTGAGGACTTTGGTTGATAAACTAGAAGTTAGATAATGTTAATTATTGTCATCTCTATTTGCCGTCTTCAATCCTTGGTTGGTGTAGCTAAGCATGAAGCTGTAAATTTGGTCATATCTGACTTCCAGCAGTTAAAACTTCAAAACTGAAGTTTTGACGTACTTACATACACAGTTAGGGCGCAACTGTGGTTATTGGACCGAGATTGGATGGTCTAGAGTTCATTGCCGATTTTGATTTTTTCAAATAAAAAATATCGATTTTGAATTTTAACATTTCGATCTCAATCTAACCACCACGAATGCACCGATTGTGTTAGTGTCAAATTGCGACTGCATGCTAGTAGCAACTATTAGAGATATGACATTTTGTTTGTGTTTATAGTTCACTCAATTCTGCTACCAAGATTTTACTTTTTTTTCCTCCTCTTTTTCCCTTTTTAAAATGGACATTCCACCAAAAGTTAGATAGTTCTTTCAATTCAAGCTGTAATATTTGAATCAGTAACAAGCTACCAGTTAACTTAGTTTGTATGGGAGGAGGAAAGGTTAGTTGTACAAACTTTATAAATCAGTATCGTTACTGAAATCAAAGAGGGAATGAGTTCTCATTTCTCATTGCATAATAATAATAATATGGGACCATGTTTGTCCCTCATTATCATCCTTCACCTGCATACAAAGCACATAAATACAAGTATTAAAGCTGTGAAACCTGAGTACCAAATAATAAAGTGACCACATATGTTTTCTTTGATGTTTTCTTCTTGACCAACTATGTTCAATAATTGTATAGTTCTCGACTTTCAATAATTGATGTTTTTTCTATATTTTTATTTATAATTCATTTAAATGGAGTAATAATTTGTGAACTAAAAAGTTATCGAAGAAACAGTCAACTTTTTTTTTTTAATCAAAAACATCAAGACCACAAAACTTAAGAAAAAACTGGTTGAAAATGACATGCACATGTTCAAAGTGAGTTTGGTCCCATCCATGTGCTCTTCAATGCAGCCTCTCTAGTGTGATATTAAGCAAGTTGAAGCAATCCTTCACGGGTTGGGAATTTGGGATTGTGGTGGTGTAATAATTGTAGATGGATGAAGCAAGATTATGATATTTTAGCAAGTTGATGCAATCCCTCACGGGTTGAGAATTTGCCAATTTGGGATGGTGTGTAAACAATCAACTCAAGACAGATGAACCAAAATGTTAAAATAAACAAAAACCAAGGCAGCAATGAAATTTGTAAAGGAGAATGGGAATTTCACAACAGTCCATAAATTATATCACACACAAACAAGACCATTAATCATCAACAAGGAATTTATAGCTTGTTCTTCTAATAAGTGACAATCATCAACCATTTTAGTCGATAAAGAAAGATACAAAAGCACAAACATAATTCACCTAAATTGATAATTAAAACAACAAGAACAACACAAATCTGATAATCTCTCTCATGTCTAAAAACACATGAAGCTCCTCCTAAACAACAATTACAAAGGGAAGAATGAGACAGAACATAAGTAAATTAAACAACAAGACAAGAACATAAAATTGTATTGTGATTAATGATGAAAATTCATCAAGCAGCTGGAGGGTCAGCAGAAGTCCAGAAAATATCTTTCAAAGCAGGACGAAGCTCTTTGCTACAGAACTGATTATACTCCAAAGTATCACCCTTATCTTTCTTCACCTCCACCACCAGAAACGACGGTGTCACCGCGTAAATATCAGCGGCAATAGCCAACTTTCCTTTCCTCCCTCTTTCTTGCCCTTGAAGTCTCACCTTCGTATCACTACTCTTCACATCAAACTTCACCGCCTTCGCCACTTGTTCCAGTTTCGATATCACTCTACTTGGCGTCCCAGCCGTTGCAAATCTCATCTCCTCCCTCTCTTCTCTTTTCTTCTCCTCAAACAACGGAGACAAATCAAATCCTTCTGATAAGGAAATTATATGAAAAGCATTCATTGTCGTCGATGATTTCTCACACTCCAGAAATTCAAACACCTTATCTTCTTCCTCTTCTTTCTCCTTTTTCCTCATCGCTATACTCTTTGGAACCGGTTTCTTAAACCAACAAGAATCCATTATCTTGGATATGGAAATTCTTGTATTTGGATTCGGATCTAGAAGCTTTGTAATTAGCCTCCTAGCTTCCAAAGAAAACCACGGTGGACATTTGAAATCACCGCGGTAAATCTTCTTATACATAGCAACCAAATTATCATCCTGAAACGGTAAAAACCCCGCGAGAAGAACGTAAAGAATAACACCACAAGACCAAATATCAGCCTTAGCACCGTCGTAACCCTTCTTCGCGATAACTTCCGGCGAAACATACGCCGGAGTACCACACGTGGTATGCAACAACCCATCTTGTCTCAAATGTTCAGAGAAAGTACAGAGACCGAAATCAGATACCTTAAGATTACCGTCTTCGTCGAGGAGGAGATTCTCCGGCTTGAGATCACGGTGGTAAACACCGCGACTGTGACAGAAATCAACGGCTGAGATCAACTGCTGGAAATAGACTCTAGCTACGTCTTCTTTGAGTCTACCTTTGACGATTTTGTTGAAAAGCTCTCCACCGCGAACGAGTTCCATGGCGATGTAGATCTTTGATTTTGAAGCCATGACTTCGTGAAGTTGAACTATGTTAGGGTGTTTCACCATCTTCATAACGGATATTTCTCTTTTGATCTGTTCTATCATTCCAACTTTGATCACTTTTTCTTTTCCAACTACTTTCATGGCTACGTTTTTTCCAGTATTCAAATTCTTGGCGTGGTAAACTTTCGCAAATGTTCCGTGACCGAGTACTCGACCCAACTCGTATTTTCCATCGAGCAGAGCCGAGTGAGAGTTAGGGTTTTCCTTCTCACACATGGTGGTTGGTTAGTATTTACAAATGAGTAAAGTAATAAACTAGTAAAAGAATGGAGAATAATAGATCAACCGTCTTCAACGTGTTTGCGGTGGCAATGTCTACCGCCAATGATTCGTTTTGTAAGAATGCTTACAACTTCAGATGGAGAGAACCGATAGCAATGGCCTCTCATCTCTCTGCATTCCTTCGCTACAGAGAAAAAAAGAAGGGAATTATGAAGAAAAATATGATGAGATGAAGAATAGTTTAATTGGTTGACAAACGATTGAATTGTGTTTGGTTTCGACAAGTCTACTGATATTAGGTTTCGTTTTATAACACGCCGTGCTGGTTGGTCTCTGCTTTCGTTTAAATTGATTGGTCATCTGACGGTTCTCAAAGACAGATTAGGTGATGGTGGACACGTGTATGGACCATTCTTCTTGTCTTTTCCTTCTCACCGCTCAACCGTTTAATATATACTTTAATTCACTTAATTGTCATTTCTTAATTCAGAAGTAATAAAAAAATAAAATAAAGGAAAGGAAACCGAAACCGCGAGAGGCAACAGATACTTTGAATCATCAATGAATGGTGTGCCGCTCTCCATAGAAGAAGACAAAGCTATTTTGTTTTGTTAATTATGTGTGACAGTGTGAGTGATTGATAATATAATAATACTAATCACTGCTACAATGGATAGAATAATGTTATTTTGTTTGAGGTAGGAGGGTTGAGTGAGACATGACATGACATGCGTAAACGATGGTGGAGCCTGCCTGTGGGGCTCGCTGCAACTGCAATACAAACCAGTAATTAGATTTAAAACAAACAATGGAATATCGTTTTAAAATTTGTGACAATCACGTAATAGCTCGTGGCACTATGTCACTGGCCAGCAACGACAACTAACAAACTACAGTGGCACGGGTAGGTCTCTTGAGACGGACCCGACTCTTCCAATAAAAGTTTAGAAAGTGAAAATAAAAAAAGATAGATGCAGAGACTCAATGGAAGCTGTTCTAACAAATGGAGTTGACAACATTTACTCTTTCAATAGAAGATACATCATGAAAGATATGAGTTTCACTTGTGTAACATTGATCATTCTATGTTATATAACATTCCCCAATCAGGATGTGTCATGTGGCACACCTTCTTTTTTTAGAAAAAAATAAAAATTAAAGTTGAAGGGAACGTTAGGGTAAAAACTAGTGAAAACAAAGAGTAAGTGCCCCAACCCTTTTGTCTTTCTTCCTTCCACTTCAAAACCAATACTCACCCACCATCATTATCAGTTTTCCGTCTACCGTCGGTCTCCACCGCCTCCGCCGCCGTCATTGTAACCCTTTTTCACTGTTTCTCTGCAACATCATTGTAACTTTTTTTTCACTATTTTTGTCACAATTCAAAAAATCTCAAATCAACCCACTTCTCAAGAGATAATTGATAGGATATTTGTTGTTGTTATTAGTCTACTGATCTCTACAATAACAACCCTCAATGAATCAGGTTTAATTGATTTCCCTCAATGAATCTCAAAATCCATTTCAAATGAAATTCATCAAGTTTGAAAGAAGAAAAAAAAAGATTGCCACAGGGGAGAAAGGAAAGAGAAGAGGAACGGTGGTCAATGGATGAGAGGACGGTGGCGGCGGAGGGAGGTGTCGGCAGTGGCGGAGAAAAGTTGACGGTGGGTGGTGGGTTCTGATGTCGTATGGGAGAAGAGAAGAGGAATGTGTTTGTGTTTTCACTGGTTTATACTCTCACGTGTTTCCCTTTCAACTTTAATTGATTTTTTTTTTTAAAAAAAAGGCACACCCTGATTGGACAATGTTATATAATATAAAATGGTCAATGTTACACAAGTGGAACCCGAAAGATATGGGGTTAGGATAAGATAAGGTGGCTCTAGCAATACTATGAGCTACCATATTTGCTTGTCTCATAATAAATGACACTACATAGTTGGAAACCGGAATTACTAAATAAGAGACTCTTACATTCAGATACCAAGTCACCAAATTCATTACATTGGAACATTGAGACCTTGAAGTGCAACTACTGAAGTTTTGCTATCCATTTCAAACATAACATGACGCAAACTGTTGGATATTGCCATCTTGAGAGAATGGAGAAGACCAAAGGATTCCGCTTCTAAGACAGATGATTATAAGTGCAAGTAGTCGGATTTACCTAATAATAGAGATCATGTTGAGTCTCTAAAGCATAAACCATAAGCCATAATAGAGTTATTATTGAAATTGGTCGCGTCAACATTGCATTTGATGTGGTCGGGGTGCGGCTTGGTCGACGTCGGTTACTGGTTTTGGGGGCTTGCCGGATGCTTAGTTCGTTGCATGCAGCACCATTCGTGTGTTTGTAACCTCTCAAAGTTTTGTATTACGACTCTTCCACAAACTCCAAACGATCATGGCATCAAGAGGTTGGTCTTACCCCTATGGTAAAAAAACAATTTTACGTGAATGTATTTAAGCATAAATTATTTTAGTTCAATTCACTTTTATTCAAAATCAATTCTTTCTAACTCAATTCTATCAAACTCAATTTTAGTTACTGCATAATCTAACACAAACTAATTGTAACTTCTTGATGGACGCACATATCTTGCCTTTTCACCGTTAATGCAAACATATCAACAGTGTATAATAATTTCTTTCAATCATATGAAATATAAAACTGTTTCTTGATATTGTAGATATGCAGAGATTTGCTAGCTAGTTGATCAATAGTTAGTGTAGCTCTTATAACTACAGATTTTGGAATAATTAATACATTTAGCATGTAATGGAATGTGCATTTGGGACGGGACCTGATGGATTGAGATGCCACCATGTGAAATAATGCATTTCTAGTGAACTGTTTGCTTGTCTTCATATATAGTCTCTTATTTTTTGACGCAATCATGTATGGTCAACTAAAAATATATAATCATCTTCATGTCCGATTTTTTTTTTGGATGATAATTATTCATGTCCAAATAAAGTTTAAAGAAAGTCTTTCGCAATTTTCTTGAGGCCAATTCAACATCTAACAAAAGTAATATTAAATTAATTCTGACATTTTTCTACAGAGGATTAATTAGTCTTTCTATTTTTGGATAGTTGTGGAAGCACCTATAGAGGTAACTACAATCATTGATGAAGGTGAGAAAAACACAAGAAGGATGGTTGAATTGTGTTAACTTTTTCTTCGTTTCTCCTACTGATGTCACAGTTTAGAAGCAGATAACAATCAGTTTTTGAAGAAGTGATCAGAAACTATATGTGCAGCGGATAAAAACAGAGTAAGAGAGAGAAGAAAGACACAAAACAATTATACAAGTTCCTTCCACAAACCGAAGTAGTCATGTCCCCCTTGCACTTCCAAGGAGAGTTCACTAACAATGTAATCTCAAATTACAAGTACTCAAGCACACAAGCAAGAGACTTTCCTATGCTTTAGTACAACTACAAGAGACTTACAAATGCTCAAGCACACAAGTAGGAGACTTACAATCAAACAAACTTACAGGGAAATATGTTTGAGTTTGAACACTTGATATACAATCAGTGGTGTTCACAATACAAAACAGAAACAGACTCTTAATACTTGAAATATGTTTCTAAAATGTGAGTTTTGCTAAGAAATTCTAAGTAACAGTGAAAACAGAACAATAACATAGTATGAACTTTGAATTGTTGAGAGTCTAACTTTGTGTGTCTGTATACGTTGTGGATTCTTGTATTGCTTGTATATCAATTGTAATGTGTTATCCAACTGGTAGGTCTTCACTCCTTTATATAGAGGTGTGAAGAGATACATTGGAACTTGACAACAACACAAAAAGAGACGTTTGAAACTTGTTGATAATCACCAATGATCATTTGCCTGATATGGTTATTGTCCTATAAATGATCAATTTCAAATCCATTCCTTGTATGAAGGAACATTTCTGCAGGCAGAGTTGTTATCCTTGTCTTGTTGCAAAGCACGACCAAAGTAGTGGAGAAGGTGGTTGTACAATTCGTACACTTGTTCTTTTTCAACGCTCTTGATAGAATAAGCATCCATTGCCTTCAAATTTCATTTCAAGACCGTTATTATACTTTTTCCATCTTTAGCAACTCTTAGGCATGATTAAATGAGATTCCACCTTTTGAATCTTTAAGTTCTTCAGCTTATGATGATCTTCAGCTTTTGGTGATCTTGCTTCTGATGAACTGGCTTCTGATGACGTCATCACTTCAGGAGCGCTTTGAACTTCAGGAGCTCCAAGCTTCCTTTTTGTTGATTCTTTTGCTCTCTTTTGTTCTTCCAGAACCTTATAAAGATATAACATTTTGTCTATGGTCCTGTACACTTGAACAAATATTAGCATATCCAAATGACAATTTTTAATACCTTGTTATCATCAAAACTCTAAGGGTAACTAATTGTTAAACATTATTCGTTTCAACAATTTCTCTCACTCTAAGGGTAATGTTTGTAAAACGTATTTTGTTCCAACAGTTGATGTATTTGTATTTTTATTTATCTTTATTTTTAAATCTATTATATTGTATTGGAGTCAGCAGGAGATTTTAAATAATTCTTATCAACAATCTCTATGATGTGATAATGATAAATGAAGTCTAACTTACCTTTGGGTTTTATTATTTATCTTTTGATAACATTATCAATGATTTTTATTTTCATAACAAGGATTGGACCAAGGGTCGATCCTAATCCCTTATCTTTTTACATTAGTTTTTGATGTACTTATGTAACACATCCAACAACTAGCATCGAGATGTATGAGTTTTGAAGATGATGTAATCTTAATTGGAGTGTCGATGGAGGAATTGAATGGGATGTTGGAGACTTGGAGGTAAATCTTAGAAGCGTATGACTTTCGTCTGAGTAGAAGAAAGACAGTATATGTAATGTAATTTCATCAAAAGACGGAGTATTTCTACCTTAGAGGTGAAAGTTAGAGATCATATCTTACAAGTTACACAATTTAAATATCTTGGGTTCAAAGTATAAAATGACTTAGAAATAAAGCAAATGTAAATCAACGTACTCAAGTTGGATGATTGAAATGGAGAAGAGCCTCATGTGTTTTATGCGATACAAACATACCATTTAAGTTGAAGTGCAAAAATATCAGACAATTGGCATAGCTGCGATGTTTATGCAACATAGTGTTGGCCATTTAAGAACCAACACGATAATAAAGTAATTGTGCAGAGATGAGATGTTGTGTTAGATGTATGACAAAACTAGATGTGATAAGATTATCAATGACAACATTGAAGAGATAGTTGGGGAAGTACCTATAGTATAAATATTGTGAAAATAGGTTTATGTGGTTTGGACATGTAGATTATGTAGTAAAAAGAGTAGATGAAATAGAGAATAGTCATATTACAAGAGATATAAGAAGACTTAGAAAAATTATAAGATAAACTATTAAGAAAGATTTATAGATTAATGAGTTGAATCAAAATATGATTTCTGATATAACAATAGGACGTATTTCGGTCATGTAGTCGACCCCACTTAATGGAATATTGTTTGGTTATTGTTGTTGTTGCCGCCTATTTAAAACATTAACCGATGCTTAACAAACCCTATTATTTTATTTCATAATCAACTATCGTATTTATTAGTCAATAAGATACAATCAACTTTTTTGTACCAAAAAAAAAAAAAGATATAATCAACTTTCTGTGTATCGTATGGATCCAAGTACTGGTATATCTGTATATAAGGTAAATTTGTACAATTTGATTTCACCATAACGAAATAAGTTAACGTAAAATTTGATTAACAGTATTTATTTCAATTTCATTCGTGTAATTTTTTTTTGAGGAAAAATTTCATTCGTGTAATTGTTTTTAATTCAATGTGACGGTCCATCAACGCAATTACACGCTGTCTCATCACCCAACACAAAAACATTCATTTGATATATATTCCTCACCTCACCTCACCTCACATGCAAATGATGCAATGTCTTTGGGAAGTCACCATCTGATCCGCGTGCTAAGAAACTTCTGGGTTTTCTTTATTGACAGAAACTTTCTGGTTTTGATCATATGATATGCACCTACTAAGAATTTATTTATTTTTATTACAACACGTACTATGAATTCAAGTATGAAATTGAAAGGTATGTGCAATAATTGACAGACATAAATATCAAACCAAAGAAATATAAATAACCAATTGTTTTTTCTCATACAATTTTTTATAACATTATCCTCACACTGATTTATACACACTAATTGAGGACGTGCTGATCACAGCATCGGTGGGTTTACTATTTGATATTGTAGACGTAGGTAAAATAAGTTAATTAAATTTAGCAGTATTAGACAAGGAAATTGTGTCAAAAAAAGACAAGGAATTGAAATATTTTTTTAATGGCAATTGGGGTTATTTTTTCAGAATCCACTCTCCATTCCGCCAGCCATTTTTAAAACAAGAACCTGTATGAAAAAAAAAAATACCCTTAATTACGGTGTTTTAAATTACGCAGCGATGTACTATTGGAAAGGTATGCTTCAAAGTCTTTTTTTTTTTTTTTTTTTTTTTTGTGTTGTGAAAGTCAATTGGTTTTATAGACCTACTGCTTCATTGTTTTTTTCTTTTTAATGTTTATTAATATTATCATTATCATTCCTAGTAATCACTTAAAATTCACTTTGATATCAATGATAAATTTTTTTAGAGAAATGATATTTGTACAACCATTTTCTAACAACTTTCTCTCTTATACTCACATTATCTTCTTATTTTCCCTCTTCCTTTTCTCTCCAATATTTTTGACCAATCAAATGAGAGGAAATCAAAGTTGTCATTGAAGTTGTACCAAAGAGTTGTACGTATATCACTACTAAAAAAATTATAGATGCAGATCAACAGTAGTTTTCTTATACGTGTGTGAGTAGGGTTGGGAATAGGCCAGACCGACCTACAGGGGCCTCCGGCCTGACCTGTTTAAGCCTGGCATGGCCTGACCTGTTTATGAAAAAGGTCAGGCTTAGGATTTTGAAAAAGCCTATTTAAGTAAATAGGCTAAGCTTAGGCTATCAAAAAAGCCTACGAAGCCTGATAGGCCGGCCTATTCATGCATATTATTAAAACTTATTTTTTATTTATATTAAAATATAATTTATATTAAACATGAAAATCAAGAAAAAACACAAATAATAGACTTTTTAAATAGGTTTTGAGGCCTTATAGTGAAATAAGCTTTTAAAGCCTTATAGCAATAGACAAGCCTTACAGTGAAATAGGTTTTGATGCCAGTTTGGCCTATTTAGAACTAGAGAAAATTGAATATTTTATGACTTTAATATGAAGTAGGCCTGTACATAGGCTTCTAGGCCATACCAGACTTTTAAATAGGTCAGGCCAGGCCAAAAAAACAGGCCTATGAAAGGCCATAGGCCAGGCTTAGGCTTGCTAAAAATTTCGTAGGTCAGGCTCAGGCCTATCAAAGCCTGGCCTGGCCTATTCTCATCCGTATGTGTGAGAATTTGCAGAGGTGTTTGCATTTAATATTTGACACACCAAATACTGTTTCATATTATCAAGCATACAGCACACCAAATATATTATGTCAAAAAAGAAAAAGTATACTCCAATTATATGATCTATATGCTCTGAACTTTTATATTTTACATTTTATAAGAGAAATGCAACTTGTTTATTGTCTATATATATATAGGATGTATCTAGGGAGAATAGATATCTTACATGAGAATGATGAGAACACTTGTGAACAATTAGATCCAAAATAAACGGTCAAGATTAAAAACAACATTTTAAACAACCATGTGACTCTCCATAGCCTATGAATTTTGATGAACCCATTCACGGTTCATCTTCTCCAAGTCATTCGCATCATATCTCAAATCTCCACTATGCTTATTCATTTTTGATCTAGATCTAAAAATTATTAAAACTCAACGATCTTTGTGAAATTAACGGTAATTTCAAGACATATTTGAGAAAATTATTCCATTGAAGTTATTGTTTTGGGACCCTAAATCCCTAGCTATATGTATTTTATGAAATTGAAATTTTAGATCTAGATGAATTTGACAAAATTGTTTAATTTGACAATTAAACTCAAAAATGAAATTCCTTCCTATACTTTCCAACGTGATTCCAGTTTCCATTTTTTCCCAGTTTCTTTGATGGGGTTGCCGGCCATGAACGGTGTATGAAGGTGGCGGCGGCGGGTTACGCGTCGGTGAGGGTTGGGGTCGCCGGAGAAGATTGATGTTGAGGGGGGAAGAAGAAACAGCAACTAGGAAGAAGAAGAGTTAAGGTAGAATGAAAGCCGTGAAATTAATTGAGTGAGATTTCATTAGATGATTGACACAAAGTCATTTTTAATCTCAGCCATTACTTTTTAATCTAAAGGTTGTAGTTATTTTTGAAGGTGAGAAAAACGCAAGAAGGAGGGTTAAATTGTGTTAGTTTTTTCTTCGTTTTCTTCTACTGAAGTCACTATTCAGAAGCAGATAGAATTCAACTTCTGAGGTGATGTTCAGAATCTAAATGCAGCGGATAAAACAGAGAGAGAAGAAAGATACAAAACAATTATACATGTTCCTTCCACAAATCGGAAGTAGTCTTGTCCTCCTTGCACTTCCAAGGAGAGTTCACTAAATATGTAATATCTGATTACAAATGCTCACTGCTAAAACTAACAAGAGACTTCAAACTACTCAAGCACAGCTGCAAGAGATTTTCTATGCTCCTGAACTAAATCAAGAGACTTCATATGCTCAAGCACAACTGCAAGAGACTTATATTCAAACAGAATTACAAAAAAAATTGTTTGAGGCTGAACACTTGATATATAATCAGTGATGTTTACAATACAAATCAGATACAAACTCTCAAGACTTTAGAATTTCTAAGATATGAAAGTTGTTAAGAAATTCTAAGTGAACTTTGATGTGAAACAATTTCAGCTGAGTTTTTACCATTTGTAAATTGTTGTATGAGTCTTGAGTATCCAAACAGCTGGTCTTCATTCCTTTATATAGAGGTGTGAAGATACGTTGAAAATTGTTAGCACATCAAAAAAGAGTCGTTTGAAGCTCGATCAAATCACCAATGATCTTATGCCTGATTTGGTTATTGTCCTATGAAGGAGCAATTTCAAATCCATTCGAAGTTTGGAGGAACACTGGTGGAGGCATAGCTGTTGTTCTTGTCCTGTTGCAGACACAAAACAAAGTAGTGGAGATAGTGGTTGTACACTTCGTACAATTGTTCTTTTTCAACGTTCTCCAAAGAATAAACATCCAATGCCTTCAAATCCATTTGAATTAGTCGTTGCTTTATTCTTCCAGTCTTCTGCAATGATAGGCGTGATTAAATCTTCATTTGAACAACATATGAAGTTCATCGGTCTTCCAGCTTCTGATGATCTTCAGATGCTTCTGATGACGTTAGCTTCTAGTGACCAGCTTCTGAGGAGAGTGCTTCTGATGATGTCAGCTTCTTCAGGACCACTTATCTTCAGAACCTCTTTTCTTCAAATGCTTCAAGCTTCCTTCTTGTTGATTCCATTGCTCTCATTTGTTCTTTCAGAACCTATGCTTTAACTAAGACACTGAAAATTTTGTCTATGGTCCTGCACACTTGAACAAATATTAGCATATTCAATTGACAATTTTTTTAATACCTTGTTATCATCAAAACTCAAAGGGTAATGTTAAACACATTTTGTTCCAACAATTTTCACCATTCTCATATGCAAAAACCATGATCATGTGATATGTCCTCTCTCTATAGATATATATAGACACACACAGTGCAACAATGCTGAAATAGAAGGTTTATTGAGAGCCACAATTGTTGAATCAAATAATCAATGGTATCACAACAACCAATAAGATGATACTTCTTCCGTCCCATAATACTTGACACAGTTGGCATTATTATGTATGTCAATGTATAATTTTGAGCTTAAATATTTTGAATAATATATTATAGAAAAAATTATGAAAATTTGATATTTTGAAAATACTCATCGAGACAAATATAACTTCTTATATGATATTATTTATCTTTGTATATTAGTAGAAAAATATGGTCAAAGTAAGTTGGGTCAAAATTACACATTTTCAAATGAGTCATCTATTGCGGGACGGATAGAGTATTGTACATCCCCCGTTTCGCCATCCATGTGATCTTTACGATAAGCATGTTTTAGGGAACTCATGTTAGGTTTTTTTTTTATTCCAAATTTTAATGGAAAACAATTTTTTGATTGGTCCAAAACAAACCCTAAATAGTGTTGGCACACTTTTGGATCGTGCTAAGTCTGTTATGACTTATTCTTCATGCTTGGGATCATGAAAATATCTGTTAGATAGTTCTTCAATCACTCTTATATATTTTATATATTACTTCCTCCTCCGTCATTATATTTAAACATCGTTTTATTATAGGAAAATGATGCTTACACATAAGGATGGAAGGAGTAACTTTTTAACTAGTACAAGAACATAAATTAACAATTTTTTAAATATTTTAAAATTGTTAGTATCTCTTACATGACATCAACTTCAATATATATCTCTCCAAAAAAAGAAATCAACTTCATTATATAATAATTATGCATGGTCGGGTGTGCCATCTAAAAGCCAAAATTAATAATCTTTTTTCGTCAAAACCAAAATTAATAACCTTGTTTAGTTTTTATTTTTTTGAGGGAATCTTGTTTAGTTTCTAGCTAGTGCAAGATTCCATTGATGAAACAATTAATATTAATAAGATTTTTGATAGATAGTATACAGATTACTCTATTTCAATGTGACATACACTGTATAGAAGACACGGATCTATGTGGGTTGGGTTTCAGAATTACACATATCACATGCATCAGATCAAACCATTCAATTAGGCATCATTAGGTTTTGATTCCTCACTTAGCGCAACGATAACTTTCAAGTATTCTTTCAACGACAAAAAAAAAACAACAAAAAAAAAAGTATTAATTGCATGCCATCGATGAAGAGACGGTAGTTAAGATGATTGTTATGTTGAATATGAAAAGATATATGGAGTAGAAATTACAATCTATTCCACATAACAATCATCTTAACCATTGTCTCTTCATCAATTGTGACAAGTATTTTAATCATTTTAATCTATTCCACATGATGAAACGGATCACCTACTGTTGTTTTGGTCCTGCCATCTCACATGGAAAAAGTTATAAATTCTCCGAGAAACAATCTATTTCTTTTAATGGTGACATTTGTATAATCATTTGTGACAACTTATTTTTTTATTGATCAAAAATATATAGAGAGAAAAATAAGAGAGAAAATAAACACATGATAATATGAATATAAGAGAGAAAGTTGTCACATAATAGTTGTATAAATATAATTTCTCATTTTTTAGAGGAAAAACAATCAGAGTTAAAATTATCATATCTCATGCTCCCTCCGGTTCCTGTATGTAAGCACCATTTACATTTTTTAAGAAAAGCTATAAGTGCAATTAATGTGTCTATTTTGTGTGTTAATATCACCAAATTATTATTTGTTTGTATGTGTAGTAGATTTGACTTTTCATATTTCAAGACAAGTTGGTAGTATTAATTAGGAGTATGTTTAGAAGAAAAAAATGCATATAGTAATTTGAAAAGGGGTTTATATTTAGAGACAAATGTATAGTCAAAAGTGTGCTTAAATATAGGGGTGGAGGGAGTAGGATATTGTGTGTTTGAAAATAAGTTATTTATTTGACTATTTTGTACATGTTGAGTAAAGAACTTAATTAACGTAAAAAAAAGTAAAGAATTTTTTACACATTAATTAACGTTTGTAAGTGTATAATCCAATGATGTGTTATCATGTTTCTTAATGAGATCTAATGATGTGTTGTCGTGTTAATTAATGAATATGATAATATATGAATTATTAAAATCAAACGGATTTATTGTTTTATTTAAAATAAAAGAATTATTAATAGATTTAAAAATTCAGATATATTTAATACAATATCTAAATTAATTAATTTTTTTATTTACTCTTTTAAGGAGGCGCGGGAATATCAGTGAAGAAGGAGACGCCTGTGAACTTCCTGACTGATCCACTAGATAAAAGATCAACACTCAGGCCTACAGGTGTGATGGTGTACGGATGGGAAGGTGGAAAACATGTTTGTGTAGACTTGACTGGGGTTTCACCACTTGTGGGATTAGGTGTCGGACCTTTTACCGTAGGACAGGAAGCTCTAAAAGCTGCGTCAAGCAAAGCGGCCAAACATGAGAAAGCGTGTTCTAACAATCAACATGCTTTTATACGATTTGCTTTTGACACTTTTGGTTTCCTAGCACCACAGGTTGTTGACCTTTTACATAGAGTTCAAAAAGTTATGCATAGCAATGTTATGTCTCCTAGGTCCATGAATGTTGTATTCACGATGATTGGTTTTGCCATCCAAAAAGGTCTAGCGGCGCAGCTTGTTGCCTGCTTGCCTTCTATTCAAGTGTAAATAATGATTTTTATATATAAATTTTTTTAAAATATGAGGTTTAAGGAAAAAAAATTATATTTTATCTTCGAGGGTGTATATTTGAAACTTTTTTGCACAAAATGAAAACTCTTTCATATTGGAGTTTGTCAGTGCTCACGAATGGTCATTTACGATACGATTTGACATTAACAAATGAGTGTTTCTTTTCTTACCCTTCAACGAGACTAGATCCTCTCTAATCAACAAAGAGTCCAATAAAATTTTGGCCATAGAAAAATTAAAGGTAAAAGACTTTGAAGATTAAAATTAACACTTAAAGGGAGTGGATTGCCCCAACAAGAAAACATGAGAGTTTTTCACTCGTTTACACGTCCAAACTTTCCACTAATCTTATTTCGGATTATAAAATAACAAAGAAGTTTTAGATTATTTTTTAACGTGTTATATGTTTTACGGATTATATAATATGAAATCCGTACCGTGCATGAGAAATTAATAAAGTGAAAAAAGAAAGGGTTAATGGTGTTTTACACCCCTGTAATGTAGGTCATTTTCGGTTTTACATCCTGTAAAATATATATTTTTGATTTATCCCTCTGTAAAATATTTTTGTTCTGATTTATCATTCTAATAGGTCATTCAAAAACCAGAATTTCTGAAGAAAAAAAATAAAAAATTGATTTTTGAATGACCTATTAGGGGTAAGTCAAAACAAAAATACTTTACAGGGGTAAATAAAAATATTTTTTTTTACAGAATGTAAAACTGAAAATGACATATATTATAAGGGGTAAAATAATGTTAACCAAAAAGAAACACTCTTAACAAATTGTTACATAAGGATGTCGAGTTTGTCCTTATTCAAATGTTACATTAAAGTAATGCAAATTTAAGGTACAAATTTCTCCAAAGAGAATGGTCAAGAGACTCAAGACTGTTTTAGAATCTATCGTGTTTATTTTGATTTATCTAGGAACACCGCATTGTTCCCCTTTCTGTTAAAGGAAATCTTTATCCTTGCTTGTGCCTATCCCTTTGATGCACCTTATGCTTTATTTTTTTGCCGGATCTTGGATATTTTATGCATTGTTCTTATCAACCAATTGAGCTAAACTCACGAGGACATGCACGTTATACTTTACTATAAAGAAGAAGAAGAAGAAAAAATCTATCCATTTTACGTAATTCCTATAAAGGTTGAAATTGATAGACCTGAACTATACTGGTTTTATCCGCACAATTCAATTGGTTGAAATTTATGGCTCGTTTGTTATGGATTAAAATAAAAGTGATTTTGACATAAAATAATTTAGAGATTATATTTTAGAGATTTTTATGAAAAATTAGAATCTATTTTGCATTTGTTTATCTTAATAAAATTCACTTTTTTTAAACAAATAATTTAATTTGTTTGGATACAATTAAATAAAAGTGATTTTTTGTTACAAAATTAGGTCAATTTTTTAAACCATATTTTCTCTCTCCTCTAAAAAAAATCTATTTTTTGAGAAGCTGCTCTTAATAGCTTCTCATTTGAAGTTTTTTTTTTTAGAAAGTTTCTCATTTGAAGCTGGTTTTTTTTTTTTAATTCTGATTTTTTTTTAAAAGTTATAACAAACGGATGCAACACTCCTAAAAGTGATGCACGGGTCCTTAAAAAAGTTATAACAAACGGACTCTTAAATAAATTTTATTAAACTAGACTTTTGACCCATGCGATACACGGGTCCTATCATCTATAATAATCGGCAATAAAATATTATATATATATATATATATATATATATATATATCCATTTTAGTTTAAGTCCTCTAATTTTTATGGGAAAATGGATATTGATAATTCAAAATTTGAATGAGTTAAATAAAATCTTAACAAAATATAGTTCCACTGAGGAATACTCAGCAATTGCACCATCATAAACACATAACCAAATTTGCTTCTAAGATAATTAAAAAGAGTCAATGAAAGATTCTATATGGTGTGAAGCTTTTTTTTATTGGTAGATAGAAGAGATGGTAAATTCATCATAAACTCACACACACAAAATGGAGGTATTGGTATTTGAACCCCGATCATGACGTCCGACCTAACAATTTCAGTATTTTTTACCAGTTGAAGCTTTATTACACCAAAATGCACAAACACATTTATCTAGGAATTAATAGAAATAGAAAATTTTCAAGCAACCACGTTGTAGCTCTTAAAATTTTCAAACAACTACCTCCGTTCTTAAATATAAACCCTTTTGAAAGAATTTTTTTTTGTCTCTTTTTATAAAATCCTTTTGGTATTTTTAACTACATCAATTAATTCTTTACCAACATACTCTTATTTATTTTACATCTTTTTCTTCAATCAACATTAAATACTATGTTTAAAAAACATACACTAATTATCTCTCTTAAGAATAAAATTGTAAAAGCAATATTAATTACAAACAAATTATTACCACTTTCAATTTTCTTAATTCCTTTTTTTTTTAAATGGTCCTATAATTAGGGACAGGGTAGTATTAACAATACAGTTGACCAATCAGAGTGTATTTTATTTTTTTTAAGAATTTTGACCAATCATAGTTAATAATTCAATTAAAATATACATTAAATTACTCACATTAAAACCCTTTATTAAGAATAGTTCTTGCAAAAAAAATAAAGTAGTGGATATAGCTTTAAAACAAAAATTAAGGAATTGAGAGGACAAAAAACTGGAACATGGGCTGTCTTCAAAAAATAAGAGATCACGTTGGAGTAAGAGATTATCTAATACCTTACTTATTCTTAAATGTGGTCATATTCTTAATGATTAAAATTGCTTGTTGGAATCCAAAATGTAGACAGACAAATGAAAGCCAACGCTGGTTTCCTAGTGCTCAATAAAATATTGCGTCTTGTCTGACAGTAATATGACAATGATATTAATTTACAATCATATGCTACGTTGAGATTTTTTACTTAACATTTTCATGTCTTGCTTGAACAATGAAGATACTCCTGTAAATTATTTTCTTTATCTTATCTTGATCTCTTGAAGTTTCAAGCCTTTCCAAAGTTCAAAAGATAAATTGGTACATGTATATGGTTTCTGAAAATCATATAAAATGAAAGCTTTCTGAAACATAACTCAGAAAAAGACAATACATATCTTCAACAAAAGATTGTTTCAGTCTCTCGAGAAAACACTCTGCCATCACATGTTCAACAATGTTTTCCTTCTGAAATTGCAGTATTCACCACTAATGATCCTTAAAGTTTTCATAAAAGTTTAAAAAAATAAAAGATCATTAGGACCAAAACTGAATATAAAATGAGACTATATTATGACCAAACTTGAACTATAAATAAATAAGATAAAGAACGTAATTAAAACTAAAACTACATTATCTTAGCACTTATTTGCAATGGTTCGTCCTTGCATAAATAACAACATAGACAAATATATTCAAACACTATAAAGCAATTTCAAAATGAGAAACATGACTACCAAGGAACATTCTCAACATGAAAGACAATGCTAAACAACTTCTTGAGTTGCAGGTTGCGATAAGATTCAAATGCATCAAACATTTTTGGTTTATGCCTAAAGTTTATATGTAGGATCTTTACAAAATAACAATGCAGTTGAGTTTATATTTGCTCCAATATCAAGTTAAAGCATTTCATACTATCAATGAAAAACTAATTTGCATTGTGTGCTACCTATGGCTATTCCGTGTTCTAAATGATTTAACACACGGTTATGCATGTTATAAAACTTGGAAAGAAACTCTTCTATAGTCTAAAGAAAATCAAATAATCAAAGGATGTTCAAATTGAGATGGTAAGCAAATAAGCATAAATATAAAAAGAAACTATTCAAAGCCTCTCCCGCAAATGATGATTCAGCATACCTTGTTTCAATTTCAACAAATTTAAACTTCAAAAAATAAAAAATCAACATAGAACAGTACAAAGATATCATCATACGTACCACTGCTAACTCTCTCCACCACCGTGAGAGGAGAGTCACCAACAATCCTAAGCCTTTTTCCTCAATCACTTGTTGAACCTCATTACTACATATGTTGTTGCAGGCTTGCAGCATCAACTCTCATGCAACTACAAAGGCATGTCAAAGATATGAATAGGGAGGCAAAATTTTGCACATGAATAAGAATTGAAGGTCAAATTAATTGGTTAAGGGATTGGTGGGAAGTGGTAAGTTAAGCACACATTTTATGAGAAGATTGAAAAACTGTATGAGCATAGATAATAATGTTAGTTGGATAGATTGAAAAACTACATTGAAAACATGTCATATTTATTGTACTCCGGGAGAGAAATCATCATTTGCTGCATGGGAAGATAAAATTAATAGCACATGCTTCCAAGGTAGTTGGGAGGCTAGCGAATTAAATGCAAGTTTGGGAGGGAAAAGCGGATGGTAATTAGGGTTGAGGTCCAGCGTGGCAGGATTTGTGTTTATAATAAGGGGTTAGTGGGCCCGTAAATTTATGTGAGATGGATTTTTAACAAATACAAAAATGTGTTTAAAAGATGTGTTAGAAATTGTGTTATTAGCACTCTATTTATGATATTGCTTCTCAAATGAAGAATCTTGGTCCTCCAACCTCACTGGCTTTATGTACTTAACCAATACGTGCACTCAATTCAACCGGAAAAAAAATAGTAAATTGTTAGGCACGTAATGCTCGTTCAACTTTTGGCTTCAAATAATGTTTCTTGGATTATTGGATGAAATAATCATACATTTGTCGTTCCATGTAATTCTTCAGCCATCTTATTGGAGTCAAACACAAATGGTGTCTCTTTTCCATCTTCCTCCAAGTCAATAATACGAGCTCTCACTCGTGTGGACCCGACAAAACAGAAGAACGGATGAAAACGCAACTATAATTGTGATCCAAAACTCAAATCTTCAAAATACATCACCAATACTTTGACAGTACTTGATATATTTCTTAGTTTTACACGGTAACACAGATGTTTGATGTAGACAAATTAACAAAGACATAAAGACAAAGAAATACAAAACCCCTCTCACAAAAAAAAGAAAACGCAAAACCAAACTTAAAGACAAAGTCTGAAACAATATTATTTGGACACGAATGATATTGTCAAGGGATACGTGATAATATCAAAGAAAAGCTAGAATACATGTATGATCTTTAGGTTATGTGTGATGCTTGATCAAGGAACTCTAATCCTAACAAGTTTCACGCCTTATTAATCTCAACCTTTATTCTTGCAAAATTAGTTGCATAGTTACCAACAAACAAACCAATCTTTTTAACTTAAAATGATATTTGGTGTCGAACGGTTCATGATATCGCACTAGTCCTTGAGGAGACGATATATAAATACTTACTTTTAATCATTGAAAAATTACTACATCAAGCACCACATCATATATAATAGTTGTGTTCAAGACAACACAATACCGGAAATAACAGGAAAATAACATCCAAAAAAACTCTCAAAGTTACAAACACAACCGCAAAACAGCTTCAAATGATAACCGCAAAAGTTATGGTTGTGCATTCCAATTACAAACCTAATTAAAATCCTAAAACATAGTCTCAACTAACACAAAATCTGGACCATAGCAGAAACAACAAAATTACAGCAACACCAGCTGACACACAGAGAGCATTAAAGGAGAGCGATGGCGGGAACAACGACAACAAACGACACCAACCCAGGATAAAGGGAACCCTGCACCCAAACCACACAACATGAAGATAGTGATGACTAAAACATGCAATATTAAGGAGAATATGACACCATAAACATACAATATCACAAAAGGTCAAATAAAGATAACTCACCGCATTGTCAGAAAATGCCAAAAGTTCATCAGTGGAAGGGTTTTTATTAAACACATAGCGTCCCTTAGTTGTATTGCTCTCATATTAGCAGCAACATCATTATAAAAAAAAATTAAAAAAAAAAAATCATTCCACAATCAGAAAGCAAACAACAACAAGAAAAGAAGGAAAGGTAAATAATAAAGATCATACATGGAGGAAGAGAAAAACAGAAAGAGCTACTTCAATTAGTCACATGTAACAAAGGAAATAAAAAAGAACAATTGAAAATTTTAGATAAATTAAATAAAAAATAAAAAATAAAGTGTAACACAAGTGAAGAAAGGAAAAATTAATGTGCAAAAAAGCAATCCTCTCGTATTTTTCTTTAATCGATCCTAACAGACAACAAATCAAACCTGCACAAAAGAAACTAAAATATTGTCAGAACTCCCAATTTAAAAATCCCTAAAAGCATAGTCTTGCAAAGGAGAGGATAAATATGGTCAATTGAGTTTCCCTAACACTGTGTTTGGTTGGAGTGAAATTGAGAAGAAAGAAATTAAAGAGGGAGAAGTTGGAGAGAAAGACCATACTTCTCCTGTTTGGTATGAGGAGAACTTGGAGAGAGAGACTAAAAAAAGGTGGGACCTACACCTTTTTCTTTTCTCTACTAGCATGCGAAGAAAGAAGGAAGAAATGGAACAATATTTTAATCTTCCAGTTTTGCCCTTACACTAGTACAAAACCTTTCTCCTTCACATGTTACATGTTACAAAGATTAATTCTAGAACTATAAGATTAATTTTTAACTGATTAATACATATCCGCTTCATTCTTTTTGTGAGCTCACTTTCCATTTCAAGATAGTATAATTTAAAAGATAGTATAACTTAAAAAAAAAAAAATTAGTATAATTTAAAGGCATTTTACAATTTATTTGACTAGTTTTAAAAAATGTTAAATAAAAAACTCTACTGTAACGTAAAAAAAAAGATAAATCATGACAAATAAACAATATAATTTGTGTATAATTTTCTTCACAAAAATTGTATATTAATAAAAATATTAAGTTGTTAGCACAAGGATATTTTTGTCTTTTTATAAATTTAACAAATTTCTCTCTCTCCTATTTCTCTTCTCTTTCTTTTATACCAAACAATACATTAAATCTACTCTATTTCTCATCTCTTTCTCTCTTCTCATACTCTTTCTCACCTCTTTCTCTCTTCTCAATTTCTTCTTGCAACCAAACACACCCTAAATGAATAAAAGAAAAATTCAAAAAATTACATTTTACAAAATTGATTATGCAGAAACGTAGTAATCATACCCATCAATGTATACATATATGCCTATATTGCTCCTTCCATGTTCCATCTCACCCCTCATTATTTGCAAGCGTGTCCACTCATCACCGTGTGCATATCAAATTGCTTTATAGATCTGAAACAAAAAAACGAAATAATCAATAATCAGGAGCAAGCATACCGGTCATGCACTGAAAAGAGTTTGAATATGTTTCTCCCGACAATGGAAGAGATGTATTGACCTGCAATGGAAATTCTCAACAGATGGGGATATTTGTTTAGCAACCGGTTGATCCTTTCTAAAATAATTGCACTTAAATTGCCATTAGAGGAGGAAGGGACACGGTTATTGATTTCCAAAAAGTAGCACTTAAATTGCCATCAGAGTTGCATCAGAGTAGGAAGGCTTAAATTGCCAGTAGAGTAGGAAGGGGAGCGGTTATTCCTTTCCAAAAAATAGCACCTAAATTGCGATCAGATTAGGAAGGAAGGGGCATAACATTAGGAACATCATTTGACTTTCGATAAACATTAAATGCAAAAGTGTGGAGGAAAAAATTAGGCTAAAGATTAAGCTAAAATTAGGTTTAATTTTCTGAGAGAGGTTAAAGCTTTATGAGTAAGAGATGCTATGACAAAAGTGATCACTTGGTTAGGTGACAATTGTTTCATAAGTTAAAAAATAGAGAATTAAAATCATTTGTCCTATCCATTCTATCATTTACGATCAACCAAAGATCTGCTTCTATCCATATCTTTTGCGCCTTCTTACACCTAAAAAACACATGACAATCATTCTCATGATTATGCTCACAAAAGACGCATTTTTCCGTGCATTGTACCCCTGCTTAAAAAATATTAACAATATACAAATGTATATTTTACTATATAATTTTTATCTTGCCACATTAAAATGTGGCAAGATGGGAAGACTTAAATTGCTGATTTAGAAATAAGTGGACCGAAATCTCAAAATCTTGAAAATCGAAGGCTTACGACTATAGTTAAATCTAATTATTTATATTATTATAATACCATATTTATATGCAAACTATTAGCATATCATCTATATATGAATATAAATATATACTATCAAATGTCTAATGGAAGATTTGTTTAATCGACAAAGTGACTCGAATAGAACTATCTCCAATACATGGAATCTACGAATAGAAAAAATATTTAAGTTTGAAATGCATTATGTTAAATCAGCAACATCAATTTTATTTAGTGGAAGTCCAACATAGGAACTCAATATGGCATGGGCATGCGTTAAGGAGATCCTTTTTCACGTTTCTCGCTTCTCATTGTTGTGGGAGGTGTGATTGTCATGCTAAGTGCTTCGATTAATGCGGATATCTTTTTGACTTATGTTGTTGGCGCAAATTCTAATCTCTGAGTTTCTCACAAGTGGATTTGTTGATTATACATTGAATTTGTGAGAAAAAATTGGAAAAATATTAAAACATTTAAGGCTAATTTGATCCTTTTTTAAAATTGTATCGGGCTTAAAAAGATACCTCACAAAAGAAAAATCCAAATATTTACCTAGACTTGCGTAAGATGGTTTTTGTATATTTTTCTTTTGACAATAATCTTTAACGGTCTATAATTAGTTTAGGTTATTTATTCACTTTTTTGGTCTATAAACATGAACTTGTGATCGCAAACCTAAATTTAAATGTTTAGACACACTCATTTAATAAAACAAAAAATGTAGAAAGAGAAGATAAATTATTATTATTAAAATATTTAAATGATATATATTGTCACATGTGTATGTTTAAATAACTGAGATTTGTTTAGTAAAAGAATAATTTAAATTTGTCTGTGACAAAAAAAAATTGGGTAAACAAAGTGTCAGTCAAATAAATTATTGGCATGAGATTTATAAATATTTTAAGTTGAGAAATCTCATGTCAATAATGTATTGGCATGAGATCTCTCAAGATTATTCAACTTTTCTATCTGATCGACCATTTAACCTTAAACCATTAAGTAATTATGCATGTAAAAAATTTAGCAACCAATGTGTCAAAAAAAAAAAAAAATCCAACTAAAATAGTATGATTATTTTACATATGTTGAATTCGTATAATTAGCCACTAACTTCCTTTCATGTCTTTTCTAATAAAATAAAAAAAAAAATCCTTTCATGTCCCGTTTAAAAAAGAGGAATGGAAACATTATAATCAAATTTCTATAATTAGTTTCTAATTAAAAATTTACTATGATTATTAATTTTATTCTAAAATTATTTTTATTATATGAACATATGATTATGTTAAATGTAACAAGACAAGTTTGTCTTTTGGGATTATTCAAGACAGTTTTTTTTTGGTCTTCACGACATAGCTTTTTTGGGGTCAAAATTCAATACAAAATATTATCTATCACAAAAAATAAAATGTTTAGAGATATCTACCATAGAACTTTTTTTATTTTTTAATAAAAACTCCAACAATACAAGAATCTAGAATATAAAATGTCTATCAAATTAAAATCAACCGATAAAAATCAAACAACGAACTAAATGACGAGAGAGAGACGACAACAAAGAATAACAAATCTGACGATTTTCATACAAATTTGCATTTTGCTTTTACTCAAGATTAATAATATGTTCCATGATTTGTATTTTCTAGATTTAAATGAAGATATATCTCTTCTCTAATAAATGAAATCCCTTGTTTTTTTTTTGTTGAAGGAAAATGAAATCCCTTGTTATAAATCAGTAACGAGACATCAAGTTTAAAATTATGACAAATAATAACATTTCTAATAACCTTAGGTACCGAAATCATTTTTTTACCAATAAATAAAATGATACACTTTATTCATCATTGATACTATTTTCTCTCTTGCTTCGTTTTAACGGTGTGAGACATGCCAAACAAGGTTTTAGAGAGACATGCAGATATAGTCTATTACCCAAAAAGTAGAACATAAATTAAAATTAGTTTTCATGTTGTAAAGAATTAATTTTTTCTTCTTTTCTTTCTTGCAGATTTTTCTTTTATTCCCACCACCGGATCCTGAGCTAAAAGCATCATGCATTCTGATATCTCGATATCATTAAGACGTAATTTCACCAAATTGTGAAGCTCTTTATATGAATCTCTCAATTCTTTAAGCTCAGAGAGTTTCATCACATTATCTGGCTTTAGAATCTCATCATGGGTCTCATTCTGCTTTTCACCTTCCTGAATTTGTGCCAACACCTCAGTAAGTTCTAGATTCAATTTTTCTATACTGGGTGCATCAGAGGAGGCCTGAACAAGTTCTAGATTCAATTTTTCTATATCGGGTGCATCGGAGGAGGGGTTCCCTTGGGAATCACTTGGTTCAGGCTCTTGTTGGAGATACTTGGCAGCAACAACATCAATTCCTGGGTGACCAAAAGAGTAAGGCCGATTCCCAGGAGAAAACACAACAATAGCAATTTCTGCCCCGCACAAAATGGACAACTCATTTGCTTTCTTGAATAAACCTGTTCGACGTTTTGAGAATGTGACCTGCCTTGTGTTGGGATCTTTCACGATCTCAATCTCAATTTTACGACGACCCATGATTCCTTTACCCGTTTCACACAATGACCTACTAAAAAAAAAAGAAAACAAGTTTAGAAATGAAAAGCGATTGTAAAAGTTGTGTGTATATGTCGCCCTTACTCCCCTATTTATGTATATACTCTAGAAAAGGTTCATTGTTTCTAATATTGATTTTAAAATATCTTATTTTTCAATTATGGACATTATTTTTTCTAATATAGAAATACTTTATTATCATTATAATTTTACAAAATTGCCCCTAAATATTTTGGAATTGTAATATTTTATTTATCTTTAATTCAATTGTACTAATAATAAAAACGCAGACATGATGGGTTTATTGGAAAACAAGAAATCTAAATCTTACCTTGATTTGACATTATTATATTAATATGTTACATATAGAAGGTTTTTATTGCGAGTTGGTCACAGCTAGCGCCAACTAATATCTTGCAACATCTTTCTAGACGGGGTGCTCATAGGATAAAATTGTTTTATATCAAGGATAAAATTGTTTTATATCAATTTAATTAATTGTATTCAATTTTTTAAAAGTAATTTTTTTTATATGATGATAAACAGGATAACCCCAAACAACAAGATAAACCGAACAATCTCAACCAACACTTAAAAAAAAACTATTCCAAATAAAAAAACACAGCGAAACAAACTAACGATCATTTAGAAAACGAAACAAGCAACAAAACAAAAAGTAGAAATAACATCATAAATCAAATTCAAGGCCAACTAATTACTATTAGTTTGGTTTTTAGATTTATATTTTTTGCATAAAAAAATATTTTTTTTCTCTACTCAAACATTGTTTTTAGAAGATTTTAAATATTTTGTCAAATATTTTTTTGCATAAACAGACCCTCTCAACTTTTTTTTTAGAAAATTTTAAATATTCTAACCGATACATTTAGATAGTTTGATTTTTTTTAAGTCAATTGCTATAACTTTTAGTATGTTTCTGTCAAAAAAAACTTTTAGTATGTCACCGAGGCTTCTCTAAAAATAAAAAAAAGTACGTTACCGAGGTAAAAAGAGATACTCATAAAATGATACCCTACAAGTATGATATTTTTTTCTTCCAAATAATCTACCTGTAAAATGACACAAACCATCTAAGTATGAATCTGTACCACCATCTAATTAAGTTGCACTCACCGGATGTTTACAGCTTTGATATTAGGTATTATAATTGTTAGGCATTTTGTAAAACAATTATTATTCAGTGAAGGGTTTGGAGGATAAGTGTGCATATTTAGCACTATAAACAAGACTTTCTTGTATCATTTAAGTTCAGTAAGCATTGTTCAACCAGTAAATCTATATATATAGGTCGTGGTGATTCCATGCAACTTTAGCTATCACTGATCAACCTTTACCTTTTAATATTTTTTTTGAAGTGCTTACATTGTAGTTGAAAAATGATAAAACCTTTTCGTATAATCGGTTGAATTCAAAAGTTTTTTTTTCAAGTAATTTAGTGGCTAAAAATTCACCCTTAAGGTTAATAAGTTGAGAATCTAAGGTTCGAACTCCGGCCTCTGTAAATATTATGCGATGTCCATATTAATTGAGTTATACTCGCGAGAACGATTGAATTTGAAAGTTATAATTTGTATTTTGGTCTATCATTTGGCTAAATATAATATGTTAATTTAACAATTGATTTGTTTTCTTGAAAAAAGTTGATTTGGTACAAGCACACAATAAACTATTATAAATAATTTAATTCATATATGTCGTGTGTGCAGGGATTTTTTTGCTCATTGTAATTTATAATATTGAGAAAAACAAAGCAAACATATGCATATATATTGAAAAGTATTTAATATTTTGGCATATAAATTAGAAATTCAAGTATCATAGTTTTGATAAAAAAATTATATATTTTCTAAAATTACCATTTACATTTTTTTGGGAGAAAAATTACAACTTACATATTAAATAAGATAAATGAAGAAGAATTTTTTTTTTTTTAACAAACTAAAATGAGATATTATAAACAACAATGATTCTCTCCGCACAAGGCGTGCAAAGGGAAAACCAACCAAAAGTATTTACAAAGTCAAAGTGTCATAGTTAAGAAGGCATCACCAAAAGAGACTAAGAAGATTACACGTGAACACCCATACAAAGGAACATATACTTCCATCAGTCATGATAACTATAGCTAAACGTCACTTGTTTTGCTTTCGGTCATAAGAAAGAATTTAGTTTAACCTTGTCAATGAGAATAGAAGGATTAGAAAGCGCATTTTAGAATACACGGTTGTTCTTTTCCTTCCATAACACCCAAACAGAAGCAAACCAAATAATTAAATAATTAACAATTATTGATAATGGTTAACATACTAATATGATTAAGTAATTAATAATTTATTGCTGTTGTAAGAACTAAAAAGACGTATAAAATGAGAGATGTTTTTTATTGCTGCTAAGACCTATAATTTATTTGTCGTTCCCTTTTTATGATGGAAATCCTTTTTTACGTTTTTAGTTTATCATTTTTTTTAAATAAAATATTTTTCATTGCTTAAAAAAAATTAATTTTAAATTTTAGGGTTAAATAATTTTTTAATACTTATAAATATATCAAATTTTTAATCTTTATAAATATATCAAATTTTTGTCCTCGTGAGCTTAATAAAATTGATAAGAACAATGTATAATATACACAAGGTTCAGGGTTCGAGTCCAAACACAACAAAAAATATATTAAATTTTGGTTTTAGTCCTCAAAATTTTCAGCAAGATTTAATCGACTATATGTTAAATTTTCTGTCACAATTTTTTATCTTTACTTTGAAGTAAACTCATGTTTAATACAATACAAAAATTCTCTTGCAAAAGCTTATATTTTGTTAAAAAGGTATAAATTCAAATTTGAATTTTTAAGTTTTTAACGTTTAAAAATTTATATTTTGTTAAAAAACTCTAAATTTTTGTGGGAGACATTGTTATAGTATTCTTCTTAAATTTTTTTAGAGGGATTAAAAATAAAATTTGAAATATTTATAGGAAACCAAAATTCTTTAATTCTAAATTTCATTAAAGAGGAAAAATTTAGTCTGCTTAATAAAAAAATCACCCCTTTATATTGTTTTTAGTCACTAGGCCCTATATGTATAAAAAAAAACCTAACCATTGCTTAGTATTTTTTTTTTCCTTCCCCTCTTTGACCAAGTGGACTTATGTTTATACTAATGTTGTTATTTGACAATTAGAAATGAGTCCTAGTGATAGAGTTATACATATATGTCAACCAAATAAACATTTCATCAATGCAGCTACATTATATCATAGATATTTGGAAGAACATTGGAATCCAATAATCACATTATTGACTTGGCTCATACAAATAAAGGTTCAATAAAATTTAGACAAATGGATTATTAGTATGAATCAATCAAACAAGGAATACTAACTTTTCTCAAACAAACCAAAGATTCAAGTTAACAACTAAGAGAGAATTGTGAATTTACGAGTAACTACGAGGCTTTGTTGAAGGAGTCTAGGATCGAAAACAGTTTGAAAACAACACGACTTTGCGTCCATTCATGCATTAAAGGTTTATAAAAGAAAAACAAGCCAAAAAATGTTGGATGAGATCAAAGAAGCCAATGCATACCTGGAATGAGATTGAGGAGTGAGGACGCTGAAGTGAGTGGTGCAGGAGCATAAAAAGAATCCTTCTCAATAACAATTAACGAGCATAAAAAAAACAAATTAACACAATCTTGGTATTATTAATACTAAATTACTCAAATAAAAAATATTTATTTTTTGGGTAGCTTTGGAAGCATAGCTTCGCTCTGGCATCTGGGGTAGCTTTGGACAAGCATATACTTTTATAAAAAATTAATACCATTTTAAATTAATCTTAGGTAACCATAATAATTCTATTTTGCAGTGCATCATAGGTTTTTAATTTTGTAAACCCTCCATACTTGAAATTTTTACTACGCAACCTACTGGCGAGGCTAAAGGTTGGCTGTAATGAAATGCTATGAGTGCAGAGCTCCAACTCTAAAAGCTAAGTAGATCAAGCTCCAAATCCAACAAAAATAACTTAGCATGTTTGGATTCACATTGAGTTTGACAAAATTACTAATTTTTGAAAAAACGCTTTGTGATATAAATCACGCACTTAACAAGACAAAGTGTAACTTCACTATAAAAATTTAGACACACCATAGAAACCAAAATTTTGGCGGTTGAAAATCAAAGATAGGGGGGCATTGTATGTAATTTTAGCATACGCATGGACACAAAGGGAGGGTGGGTGGTTAAAAGAAAATGTCACGCAAGATACGTCTATGACATTGACATAAATCATTCGAGATTATATGACACCTAATATTATCACACGGAATCCAAACCATAAAAAACGAGTTTGTTTGGTTCAGTTCAGCTAAGTTGATATTCTTAAATAGTTAAAAAACTTATTTAAAAAAAATTAACATTTTTCAAACATAATAAATTTTCTATATCATTATATAAAGTACATATTAGCAAAAAGAAAAATCAAACACATGAATAAGAAAAATAATGTATAATGATTTAAAATACATGAAGACAACATGATTTTTAACATGACATTAATAATATAGTACTATGAATTAAATAATTTATATTAATAGATTGCCTACTGAAGCTTCAAAATATTTATATTACATTTCTTTAACTAATGCATCAGGCATCAGATTATCATTTTCCACGAAATATTATAATCATTGTAGTGGCGTTCACAACGATTCTAGTATCTGAGTATAGTATAAGAATATAATATCTGGGTGCTAGAGTATGAAATCACAGTAGCTCACACGGTTGAATTCACAGATTTGAATTTTCGGGCTGCTAATTTACAATTGGATACTTGATTGCCTTCTGATTTACAGCAACACATGTAAGTTGTGGCAAACTTCAAGTTAGTTTGTTCTTCTATTGCAACAAACACCCATGTTTTCTTAACACAACAGTTTAATTTTTATATACAAGCTCTCTTAGAACATGCGTTGAAACAATTCGAACCTTTTGTAGCACAAGTACTCAACTAGTTGAAGTAATATGGATACGTGGTTCGCAACTGCTAGCCAATATTTGAGTTTATTTTGAATTTTGATTTTTGAGGAAAACTGTGTGTAAGATATACGTTAGTGAATAATGAGGTCATGTGTGCCTTCTATTTATGTATATAATCTGATACTTGGAGTCTTGGAGTAATCAATCTCAGCTTAAATAGTGAATAATGAGTTATTATTCTTTAGCTTATATTCAAAACCAAAGAGAGTACACCATTAATTTACATTTGTCTGAGTGAGAACTATTTACCATTATCTTATCCAATTATCCTTGTACCTTTGAATCAAGTACCCGTAAATGCATTTTTGAAAGAACTTGGATGCACTTGGTGAATAACTATCATGACATGCACGTATGGTATGCCATTCCTACAGGAAACAAAAAGTAAACTCTCCGTCAAAAACAAAAAGGACAACTTCAAACTCAAACTAAATTCTTACACAGCTTCCAAATCTTGTTTTGTAGTGTTAGAATGTATTACTATTACATGCATGATGTAAATCTTTACTTACTCCAACTTGCAAAGATATTTTCAGCGTTACGGAGCAAGATATTTCTTGCTTTTATTGGAGCTCCTAGAAGATATTCAAATGTCATGTAAAAAAAAATATTTTCAAATGAAATGATATAGTGCAAATAATCAATCGAAAAAATACATATATCATATATATATGCTATACAGTAAGATATTCAAGCTTTGCACTACAGACGTGAAATTAGTGTTGCTAGCAGAGAGAACCAAGACTGAGGGGGCAGAGGGGGGAGATAAAATAACAACCAATGCCCTGGTTTCTTGGATATATATTTATTTATACTTACAATCATAAAGTTTCTAAGCGGAGAGGGAAGTTATATACAACTACAAGTTGGTTGGCAAATAACATAACTCATGCAAACTCCACCCTCTGTTATAATTCACAATAGAATATTCGTGTTAGAACTATATAAGGGAGAACAAAGTGCAACCAAAGTGATAGAACTACGGGTTTGAAAATTTACCTCAGCTTTGCAGTGTAATGCAGTTCTTCGATTCTCCATGCCAGCCAGCTACTGTTATATGTGCCACAATACATGCCCCTCAAAAAAAAACCAAACACTAAAACCACATTTGTGTGGTCAAATTCCTAGTCATGCTATAATATATACTGACTCCCAAAGCTAGTTTCGTCTGATAATTACTTATTTGACATTGCCAGTCCGGATCGCTGTAGGTAATATCCTTTCTGATTCACATTTCTTTTTATCACTTTCTGCTGTTTTCTTCATTTCAAGCTCTAGCTGCTTGCGATTTTCTTCATGGGCTTTGTTGAACATACGAGTAAAGTTCAGCAAAGTTGTGACAACTGCATCAAATTTGAAATAATAACAAGCATTAGTTGTACTGAACAAGTAGAGAGAATATTTGTGTTTGCTCCTCAACTGAATCGCATGTTAGGCTTCCATATTAGTGACTCAACGCAAACTCTGAAGGCCAAGTCTAGCAAATGGAAGAAGGTGAAAATGTGCACTTAACCATTTCCATGCTTCAACATGGAGCTGGTGAAAGAAACCTCGCTATAATTTGACATCAGGGAGGAAGATTAGTTTTAAAGCATCATAAATCCAATTTAATTGATGCAATTTTAGGACACTAATGAATTTACGTACAAATGAAACTAATGACATACCATTTCAAAAAGCAATATCCAATTGATAGTAGGAAGCTACAGATAGACAAATTTTGACATTGAAATTTTGAAAATTCATATATATGCAGCCAAGCACAAATGATGAATTCATGCACCAACTTGCTGAATATAAAACATCATTTTTTTTAATTCAAGTATAATGGCAACAACCAAAGCCTTTCTATCAAGTGGGATTAATTTTAGTGATGTACAAAGCTAAGAGTATCATTAGCATTTTATAAACAAGAAAAAAGAGTGTCTGTAGCATAAATCAAGCCGAGGGTGCTCACTTATTAGGCTACCAAAAGTGAATATTATCTTAAGTGTCGACGGTCACACACCTTGCTCAAATTGACAGCGAGATGGATCTTCCCCAAAATAAAGAATCAACGCATCCACGTTCTTGCCCTGTAAATATAGACTCTAAGCAAAGCATAGCCTTTATATGGTTTTCAAAACTCTAAATATGTCAGAGGACCTACCACACCAGAATATAGTGAAGCCAATGTTCGGACTTCAGCTTCAGCAGAACAGAGGAACCCTTTCAATTTCTGAAGGGAAAAGAAAAGTTAAAAGACTAACAACTCATAAATTATTATATGAAATCAGATTTTTTTCCAACATGCACAGTTTTAATCTTTTTCTCATTCTTCTTAAGCAAGAACATACAAAATCTCATATTAGACCAATCACAAGCAAACCTCACCGTCTGTCTCCACAGAGTGGGGACAAAAAACAAATTGCCGGCTTCCACAGACAAGATTGCAGACCCAATTGGCTCCAACAGTAAAATTAGTTTAGATATATAAAATATTCATAGATACTTGTAGCATAATTAATTTATATTTTTGTGGAATCTGAAATTTGAGAGAAGTGAAAATGAACAAGGGAAATATAAGAGAATAAGAGCAAGAAAAGGTTATCGAAAAAACAATTTCAAACCAATAACAGACTTGTAAAAGTAGTGAAGGGATGATGCCTACACCTTGCGGAACGTTTCTGATATAGGACCATCATTTTCAGAAGTGGATAATTCCTGGACGACTTTCTCTAACCCTTTGTTTATAGCTTGCATCTCCTCTGCAAGAAACTTCAATTGGATCTGAATAAAATTAGTTTAGTCAGTGCTATAAGTATACAATGGCCACCTATGCAACAAACAGACGAGAATGGAAGTTGTTCGCAACCTTTGCTGCTGGCTCTAGGTTAGCAAGATCCTTAGAGAAGTCTAAGACTTCTGGTAACTTGTCATCTAACACCTATGTGCAAGCATAAAATTAGATTTAATGCATTAAATATACATATTCTCCAAATACAAGTACAAGAAATGCTATCCAAAATATTACTTCAACTTGATATCAAAATTGACTCCATAACACAGAAGAAATCCAATGATTACTAAACAAAGGAAAGAACAAAAACCAAAAAGTAAATAAATAGCAACATGTACCTTACAAAGATAATGCATGAGAGTCATTTTGTTGTTCCGTGCCCGTGTCTCAGTGAGTTTAAGAAGGCTATCTAATCTGAATCCAATAGCAGAACCTAAACAGAATTTGGAGAGTGTGAATATATCTCAACTATCAGACTAAAGTATATATTTTAACAGGAAATGTGGTACAATATGAATTGGTTATAGAAACCACATGAATTTTTTAACAAGAAATTAACAATAACAAGTTGACAGTAGTTTTAGTTTAAAATAATCATATGAAAAAATGATGCAAAGTGTGAATGATTAAGTTGTCAGCACCCACATTTAGAAAGAAAATTGTGGTTTGAAACTCATTCATCAGTCATCACCATCTGCTTTTTTGCAATCTGCATTTTTTATTTCAATATTGTAAAATTAAGTTTAAATGTTTTTAAATTACCACTTCCCCCACCTAATATTATGTGTTGCATTTGGAATATTTTTCTAACTCAAATTATTTGTCATTTTATAATACCAACACGTCATTTTTTTCCAATGTCACCCTTATTTATTGAAGTTATAAATAAGGTAATTGCAGGATTATGGAAGACAAATAATAAATGACGTAAAATGATAATTAGTTTTAAGTAATTATTTCTTCAAAAAAGTTTTAAGTAATTATTTTCTTAAGAATGTGCACACTCTTAATGAGATACATAATATGAGACGGATGGAATACATAACAACCTATGAGAAAAACAAGAATACACAAGCTACAAAAACATGGTAAGTAGACAAAAAAGAAAGACAAAGGGGAAAGAAAAAAATAAAGGGTTGGGGTTTATTTGCACATATAAGATCGAACACTGTAAAACAAAAAATGACTCTAATGAAGGTGTACCGGCATGAAGGCTAAACATCACAAACAGAGCTCAAAATGTGAAACTTTTCTTTTCAATCATGATTAATGTTGTATCTATCTACTTCTATATACATTTGTCTCAACATACCCCTGGCAGTTCCTTGATTCAAAGCATTTCCTAGAGTAAGTATTGTTTGCATAATTCTCTTCAATTTGACAGAATTCCTGATCTGAAAAAGAAAATATTATCATCACAGCATTCAAAATATATTTCTCAAAAAAAGAAAGGAAATTGCCAAAATTTTATTTCAGTAGAGGGAAGATATCATGCCTCTTCTGCAGCAGAATTCACAACTTTTAGGCTATTTTTGAGATCAGAAACCTACAAAAAAATATTAGCAGGGTCGAACTGAAAATCAGTTTAAATCCATTTTTCCTTAATGAAATTGTCAGTAAATAGAAATCTTTATACCTGAGAATAGAACTGAATCCTGAATGAAAAGACCCTGAGCTTAGCTTCTACCCGTGGAACTTTCATCAACTCCATGAAGAACTGTGATAAAAATATTATGAAGATAAATTCATATCGAAGAAAGTAGAAATGCAGTCTCCACCATTGAAGATAGCAGTTACACATGAAAAATATTTAACCAATGCTCAAATTTAAATATTCATAAATCTTGTGATCTAGCAGAAGGGATCTAAAAAACCTAAGCCAAAAACCATAAAAACTTGTGTACCTGTTCACATCTCCCTAATTTCTCCTTTTCCCCGTTATAATTCTGCAAGGATAAATAAATAAGTAAAATTGTAAGAAAGAGGTGACTTGTCTTTTTTTTTTTTTTTTGAACGGCAAGAGGTGACTCATCACGTTGAAGTACTTGAACAGTGCAGATATATGAACTAACAATATCATTATATACTAACCTTAATTATCTCCATCTCCTCTTTTGTAGGACAGAACTTTATGAGGTTCTCGACAGTATCAGTGTCTAGCGCCGACTCTTCTAGTGCTAGCACTGAGCTCTGTGAATTTTTTAGAGAAGCCATTACTATGAATAAAACTCATACTATCAGTTATCAAAGTCAACTAGACGATTCCACTTCATGAACAACTAGAAAAGAAAATAATGGAAATGAGCATCACAAGTCCCAGATTGTAGTTGCGGACTATGACACAACAAAAACAGAAGTATGTTGATGACTTGATGGACAACTGTGATAAGTATTCAAACACTTGGGGAATCCACCCATAAAAGCTAACTATCAATGGAGGAGAATCAAACCACATAAATACTCCACCGAGCATCCCATAATACTCAATGTGGTGCTTGCGCACCACATAATATCCAAATCCTTATCATAGCACCTCCCCTGAGACTAGCGTTCTGGCGGCTAAATCTACGATGCATTACTGAGTCTTTCCGGTCGGCCCCTCTGTAGGTAGCCCTTTCCGAGCCACTGGCACCAGCTCTGATGTTAATTGATAAGTCTTCGAGCACTTAGAGAACCCACCCTTAAAAATTAGCTATCAAAGGGAAGAACCAAACCACTTAAATACTCCGTTGATCATCCCATACTACTCGATGTGGGACTTGAGCACCCCATAATATCCAAGTCCTATCAAATTGCAACTGCATATTCTATTTCTATAATTACCTCTCTTCTTTAGAAACATTAACGAGAGGGTAGAGAAACATTGCCATAACTTCATTCATAACAGGGTTAAACAGCCCTTTAGTAATTTTTTAAAAGCAAGGGCTTCATGCGTGTAAAGGGGAGCCTTGGCGCAACGGTAAAGTTGTTGTCACGTGACTGAAAAGTCACGGGTTCAAGTCTTAGAAACAACCTCTTGTGTAAAAAAAAGGGTAAGGCTGCGTACAATGCACCAAAATGGTGGGACCCCTTACCGGACCCTACATATGCAGGAGCTTTAGTGCACCGGGCTTCCCTTTTTAAGGACTTCAAGAGTGTGCAAAGTAATAAAAATGAAAGGTCAAGTTAACTAGTTCAAGCTTTACCCAAGCAAAAAAATAATTCCTAACCACGGCAGTTTTTCCTACAACCACTATCGGGGCATGTAAATAGATGGTACTCATTCTAATCTCATCATAACTTCAAGAGTGTGCAAAGTAATAAAATTGAAAGGTAATGTCAACTAGTTTACACTTTACCCAAGCAAAAAAATAATTCCTAACCACAACAGTTTTTCCTACAACCATTATCGGGGCATATAAATAGATGGTACTCTTTCTAATCTCATCATAATTTGTTGTGAATGAAGCATATGCTATCAGCATATGGTATAATACAGAAAAATGTTTTATGAAAATTCTGAGAAATTTTGCAGATATTTCATTTGATACTATAGAAACATTATATGCTCTTGAATAGCAATTACCTCACCACAGCACGGAAAAATTTGGGTGAGATAAAAGTGACTCCAAAAGTATAGAATTAGTTTTGACATGTTTGTGTGTCCTTAGTTATAATTGGTTTTGCCTTAAGAATTAATTTTATGTAGCCACAAATTTATTGAAGAAAGAATTTAAACAAACGAGTTCTAATATTTCTATTTTCCCAAAAAAACTAATTTTTATAAGGGAAATGCTAACAAGTGCCCTAAGGGCCCTTTATAAGAAGTTTAAAGTAGAAATTTTATTTTGGAATTTGTGTATTGAACACATTGAAACATCAAAAAACAACTTTTTCTACATGAAAGCTATCAATTGTTTCCATTTTTAAATCTTTAACAAATGTCATAAGGGCACTTGTTAGCAAGACCCTTTTTATAATGTTTTAGACATGTATTTTAATTTTAAAAACCCACTTTTTGTAAGAAATAAATCACACCGTCAGAAAAAAGTAAAAACAAACAGGCCCACAATCTGCTATAGCAATTTCTCAGTCTCTCAGAAATAAAATAATATATTGTAATATTAAGATCTCGATTATGGTCCAATAGAACTCAAAATATAAAAATGACAAGTTACAGATCTGCTGGTACCATTTTCCAATCAAAGCATGGTTTTCATATTAGATAGCACACCATATTTTGTATAAAAAAGTTGCCTTTATTAGTACAGATAGTAAATTTATATCAAACTCACCATTAAATCATGCAATGGCACCTTCACTTTTGAAAGCATGATTTCACAATTATATGCTCGCCTATGATCAATCTGCAAGGAGTGATAATAAAAGTTTAAGTAAAAATAAAGATGATGATAATACCACCTTTATAGTATGACCTTAAAATGTATATCAATGAGAAAATGATAATTTGAGCTTTTTTACCATTTATTACTTCACACACATTACAAGTGAACTCTAATAGTTCTGTAGTATGAGCAAGGGAAGAAAGTCAAAAACACTACTAATTTCAAGACGGGTTAGTTATATAGCCACGCTTAATAATATTATTAGTTCCTAGTTCCTACTAATTACTTTTCTAGCCTTTTCCTATCAAATTCAGATATTAACAACTAGATTATGTAAATATCCAAAAACATTCCCTATGCAACTACGAACTGAAGAAGCTAAATTACCAGTTGCACTTTCTCAGATTTAGGCTTCACTGAGCTTTGGACATTTGACTTCTTGGCAGGGCCTGAACTAGGGGCTGCTGCCGAGAAGAGACTCTCGAGCTCCGACATATCAATCTCTGGGGCTCTACATTAAGATAATACAAGCAGAACGAGGTGAGACACTAGAATAGTAGAAGAGCAATCTTAATCTGTCCCAGAAAATTGAGCACTAAAGTCAGTTAACATTACTTGGAAGCTTCGCCAGATTTTTGTGTCTCATCCCACAAACTTCCTTGCACTGCTCTAGATAGCTTCATCCAATGCAATGGCTTCAACTTTTTGGAGTCATTTTTTGAGCCAATTGCACGTGATAGAACTCGTCCCTTTGAGCCTGTTAGTGAACTAGATTGAGGTCCTGTTGTGCATGAGACCTTATTTCCATCAACTCCCACAGAAAGGGACATTGGAAAAGCACTGCCTGGTTTTTGACCTTTACCAAAAGGAATTGGAGGTGGTGGAGCAGGTGAAGACTTTTGCAGTGAAGCATTAGGGTTACCAGAGGAAAGTGTTGCAGATGGAGGTGGAGGCGGTGCAGGCGGTGCTGTAATAGGACTTGCAGCTTCCATTGAAAGACGAGGTGGTGGTGGAGGTGGCGGGGGCTGAAACCTAGTAGGTTGCTCCGCTTTTAGAGGAGGTGATGGAGGAAGAGGGGGAGGGGGAGGAGAAAGTCCATCTCTAACATGTGGTTTTTCATTCATATGAGATGGGACAGGAGGAGAAGGAGGAGGTCCAACTTTAACATGTAGTTCCTTCTTTGGAGAAGGAGGTGGTGGGGGTGGGGAGAGAGGTCCAGCCCTAACTACTTTCTGATCTTTTAGTGGAGGGGTAGGAGGAGGAGGTGGAGTTGGAGGCTGCGAAGAGGGAGACTTGGGTCTTGTTTTGACTGGAGGAATGTCATTCAAAGGTGTTCTCGAAGAAAGTGGAGGGGATGGCTCAATTGAAGAATCAGGTGCAAGGGAATGATAGGTCCCAGGTGTAGAGCTAGAAATAGGTGAGTAACTCCTGTCTTGTGATTGAGGTCCTGATTGCGAAGGAAAAATATGATGTGGAGGCAATGCTGTGTGGGGAGGAGAATCATGAACTTCTTTAGAACGAGTAGTCAAGGGAGGCCGCGGAGGAGGTGTTCCAGGGGAAAGAGAAGAATCCGCAGAACCAGATGAAGCAGGATTAGATTCCTGTGGTTTTATGTCAAAATTTGTTGATCCTGTTGGACATTTACTGGATTCCAAACTTTTTTCAGATGAGCAAATTTTCTCCTGACTGATGATGTCTGATGTATTAGCCCTCTGTGGAATAGCATCTACTTTGTTTGTCTTTTCCTCTTTTCCGCTCATATCATTATTTAGGGTTCTCTTAGTTGAGGATAAAGACCGTAATGCTTCATATGAATTCCTTTGAGGCGTTTTAGGACCTGTTTCGCCCAATGAAGTGGCAGTTTCCACATGCTGGTCAGAAACTTTATCCAGCTTGTCATTCATGATAGCAGAAGTGCTTATTTGTTGGAGCACGTTTAGTGCAGCATCTGCCTTTGGGTTCATCCAGTCCACATGGCTAAAGATCTCTTGAACCTTGGCAAATGCTTCAATTGGCAGTCCATCTTTCTCCTCAAAGAATGATGTATTATCTGCAATAACTGCTGCAGCAGCATCTATCTCTGAGAAAAGGATCTTAACACAAACATATTCCAAAAAACAAATACGGTGTTAGAAAATTATGACCAAAACCAGTGTGATTATAGATGAAGTCAAAAATCTACCTCAGCTCTGAAATCTTTTGGAAAGTGATCTTTAGCATCCCATAGAACATCAATTTCATCGCGATTAAGCATCAGAATATTGGATCTAACAAAAGCTGTGTTGAACATAACTCGAAGCATCATAATTTCATGCTCCATATCATCATTCAAGTTAATACCCTCGATCACAACATCACCTTGAATATGGCAATTGATATCAATTTTAATTAGTTCGCACTCTCCCTGCAATACAGTAGCAAGGAATTCCATGATAATTACACAATTCAGATCAGTTCCAGATGCATCTCACTCATAGGAACAAGTAACTTGACAAACAGTGGTTTTATTAAAATCTTGTAAAAAAAGATGTTTATTGAATTTTAACTGGAATGGACTCGTCCTGAACTCGAGCATATGGTATGCTTGTCAAATCTGCTAAATGCTGAACACAGATTATATGAACTTATCTTGCCTACCTTCATTTAAGTATTTTCCCACTCTTTCATTTCTCATTTCTGGTATATTGATGCTGAATATGCTTTGATCAAGTCTAAGTAATCTTAATGACGTTTCGGTTTTTACATGCTCTTCATGAGTATAGGTGCATGCATATATGCCCAACATTTATAATCCAAGGTGCAAGCTACCAAAATTTAATTAGTTATTCTAGCTCTACTTAATAAGCAGGAAAACAAGTTTGAGCTGCAAATGAATGGCCTATGAACTATTTGAAGTTGAAACTATGAGAAAATGTGCAGCATATTTCATTAAGTACTCGAAATGGCTGAAAATAAACCAGCACTATTGCAGGAAGGTAAAATAAGAAATTTTCCCCCCTTTTCATATCAGAACCTGTTTGCTACATTTTATGAGGTTCCAAGTCATCTCAGGAACATAGCAACTCGCAAATTTTAACAATTGTTTGCCACAGTAACACCGTAGTTTATTTTTATCTGTTAAAAATAATTATCTACCGATTGTCTTTGAGATTTCGTAATGCATGCAATGAGTGAATAATTCCTTCAAATTAATGGCTCCAATAAAATCATTAACATACAAAAGGCTAAAATATGAGGTAAATTCACCTGCTTGTAAGCCCGAACATTTTTGCTTCTCTTTGGCATTGAGTACAACATTTTAGGACTTTTATCTGCACTAAAAGGATCTTGTCCATAAATTCTAAACAAGGGATGACAACCACCTTCCCCATCAAAGTTTGGGAAGAATCTAAGTATAATACAGTCCAACATGAGTGCCCTGTCGAGGGGAGGCCAATCTAAGGCCACATTCCTTCTAGAAACATACTGCAGATACCTCAGTTGGGAAGGAATTGGATTCAACGGCGTCAACAAATGTAAAAGCTCGTGTGGGGACTGCCGATAAATCATATCCAAAGTCCTATGCTCGCCACTATAAACCTTCCGGTAAATCAACAATGCAGCCAACATGAAAGCCATAACAGGCCAACCACCACGTTCACAATGCATCAACAACACATTGTGTTGACCAAGTGATAGCCAACTTTCACTAGACCTTAAAAAGTGGTGAATGAGCTCCATTTTAAGCACAGGACAACCTTCATAATGCCTAGGATAATCCATTATAGTAATGTCATACTCAGATATTATATTTGCCATCAAACTCTTGGTCTCTTCCTCGCGAAAATTGAAAACCAAAATAGAAGCATCAGGCACATTCTCTCTAAGCTGACCAACTATACCATCCATATACACTTTATACTTCTCTTCATTCCAAGCTTCCGTTGTGAAACAGCAATCAAAAACTACATTCACACAGCAATGTTAATTTTTATTTATTTATTTTTCCAATGAGAAAAGGAGAGGTGCATTACACTGACATTGAAAATTAGACAGTTAATTCTACAAATAGTAAGTATTTATTGCGAAAAAATAATTTTCAAAATTCTGAGAAATAAATTGACACAATTTCCAATATATAATTTCTATCTATCTTTGATAGTAAGATATGTTAGGGCACATAATAGCATTTCCCTCAATATATTATTAACTTTCAAAATTCTACATTTTGGAAATAATAATGAAACGAATATTGCTGCAATTATGAATTTTGGCGGTTTTTTTTAAGAGAAGCGTGTAATCGAAGGAAATGAAAAATAAGAAAGAAAGTACCGTAAACTCTGTCGCAGATCTCGAGGAGACCATCAGGAGGCTTACGATAGAACAACTTGCGGAGCATAGCCATGTCGGCGAAGAAGCTTTCAGATTTGCGAACGAGAGAATTTTGATTTGGTGGAGGGAAATGATTTAGCGTAAGAGTGAAGGAAGAGAATGGTGAAGAAATGAATGAATTGAATATTGAAAAGTGAGTTTTGTTTTTTGGCAGTGAAAGAAAAAGAGAAAAGGAGGAAGAAGAAGAAGAAGAAGAAGATGGGTCCGTTCGTTTTCGTTTTGTTTCGTCCTAGCTGACTGAACGAAGCTATCTATAGTTACGAACCGACTCTTAGATAGTGACAGGTTTCATGACGTGGACAACGACTACGCGACACGTGTACCTTCATATCCACTACGGGTAATTTCTGTTTATTTTTACTGTGTCTTTTTCCGTTTCTCCAATTTATTTTCACACTTAAATGTAAAATCCATATTATATAAATTTGAGACCTATTTCAAGTCTCTAAATGAAAATAATTTTCTTCTCTTTTGTCTTGACATGTGTCACCACATTTCAATGTTTTAGAATTTCATTCAAGTCACGACATCTGATACTCTTATATTGTTTTATTCTCAAGCGTTTGCATTATTGTAACTTTGTGTATTAATTTTTCTGATTAATATTTGGAACCATGTGTATCAATTATATTGTATTTCTTTTTTTTTTAACATCAATTATATTGTATTATTATATTATTTGTATAATCGTGTAATGTAATGTTTTATTATCATATATTTTATAGTTGATATTAAAGAATGAAATTTTAACGAGATTGTTTTATATAATATAATATTTCAATTATAACATATTTAAATATGCAGAATAAATTGCATATATTTTTAACCTATTACAAAGATTATCAGATTTATAATTTATCACAAAGTATAAAATGTAAATCACATTTTTATTTCATTAAACTGATTTTTTTTATTGAATAAATTTCGTTGAATTGTTCAATCTTTATTTTAGGACAGAAAAAAAAAACTCGGAACTGGAGCTATTGTAATCGTACCATACTTTATTTTAGGACAGAGAAAAAATCGGAATTGGAGCTATTGTAATCGTAGCATACCAGCATTAATCAAAGTTTTTATTACATTAAACTGTTCTTTCTTTTTAATAAATTTCATTGAAATGTGCTATTTTTATTTTAGGACAGAAAAAAAATCGGAATTGGAGCTGATTAATTGGAATTAAAAACGTATCATTAGTTCATTAGTCAAAGAATATCATAAATGGGTGATTGGCAATAACAAAAATATGATTTCAGTTAATTGTATTTAACGGACTTGCTAAAATAAACCTTAAACCATGGGCTGATTGAAAAAGTTAATTATGCTCCTTAACAAACAAAAAAAAATATTTTAAGACCTTTCCGGTAAAATCGGAAAAACTATTAAATCAAGGGAGTGATTAATTTTTTTTTTGAAGAAATCAAGGGAGTCATATTGTTATTACTTGATGATTTTTCCTATAAATATTGTTTATCATACTCACAAGTTTTACATCACTTGGAAAATGCAACACAAATTTTCTGAAAGTCTTCTCTAAACCCAAAATTTTTTTATTTCGGAAGAGAGGCCCCTATTATTTTTGTTTGTTGAATTGTTAATTGTTTTCTTATTTTCATATTATTTTCTATGACTCCTATTCGAATAATCATTTCAATTTTCATTGTTTTCGTTGGTAGACTTTGGTTTATGTGATTGAAAAATGTTAATCTCTCATTCTCATTAACATATATTGTCGTTTTCATTTTTAATTTAGATTACATAAAGCTTTTATTTTTATATCTTTTATTGTTTTTAGTTTAGATAGGGAGACAAAGTGATTAGAAATTGTGACGCACAAAAATTCGTTCATGAGGAAGAAGAGTCATATGATGGAGCATTGCAAAAGATATTGATGATTAGGCGTTTGAATTGTGTATAAGAAATAGTGCACTATTTCTTTAATTGTTTCTTTTTCAAATACAAGAATGACAAAGAATTGACTGAAGATTGTATTTACTAGACTCTAACCCGTGCGATGCACAGGTTTTTGTAGAGTTTCATATATAAAATATCAAATTTGTTATATTATTAATCCTAGAGTTACATTTAAACTCAGAAACAATCAAACTAAGTGACAATTAAGAGTGATTGACATGCACAATCTCAAAGAAGCAAATTAACATTAATATGGAAATCAACAAAAATGAATATAAGTCATTACTTTGCCAAAACAAAGTAATGTTATAGTCTACTATAGTGATTTTTGCAAATAAAAAGTCAGAACAAAAACTTCATGTAATATAATATAGGAGAAATAAAGAGGCCGACAAAATTACAGGAAAAGGTGAAGTTTCTAATGAAAAAATTATCATATGGATCAGTCAAATTATCTACAATTTTAAAGATGCAACTTTAATATCGTAACACGTCGTTAGCGTACACCAAAAAAATATAATAATAATAATATAAAAGAAATATTATCAATAAAGGTACCGCTAATAATAAAAAATAACGGTTATGAGAGAGGAAACCGTTAGGGCGGTTGGGGCTTTAAAAATGTTTTATGTATTTCATTTTTGGAAGCAACAATATTTCAACAAAAATAGAAGTGACATAATGGTTATAGTTGTAAATTGTAAGCATATGGTACTTGGTTCATTTCCTTGCAAACTCTTTTTTTCATGAAAATTACTCAAAGCAACCAAAAAAGGCGGGATCAGGATTAGGGCAAACTTTTCAGAACTGTTTAACATTTATATATTGGGAATTTACAAATATATTAATACATGTGTATGAATTTAGATTATTTTTTTCACGAGTTTCTATTAACACCATTAACATGCCTTTTTTCTTAAAAACTATTTTAACAACTTCTCACCTTCAGTAACACTTTTCACGTAAGAAATTCTAGGGGAACTCTAACATAATAATTAATAGTTATATACAACCAATATTTCTTAAAAAAAATTATACACAACCAATCAAATAAATACAAGTAATAAAGTAACAACAAAAATAAAATTATTTAATAAAATATATTAATGCGATATTTCCCTCTGTAACAAAAAAAAATACCAATGCGATACAAACTTTTTAAATAAGTCATTGAATTGTAATATTTTGAATAAACATTAATTTTTATGAGAATATTTTTCTTAAGGAATAATGATGTCTTTAAATAAGTCATTTTATTATAAGATTTCAAATAATAATTAGCTTTAATGAGAAGATTATCTTTATTGACAAATTTTAATAATAATTTTTATGTACAATGTATTTGATTTTTTATGAATAAATTGATTAATTTGTTAACTAACTTTTTTTATAAAAAAAAACGAAATATTTATGTATAAAAATACCTGATCTTTTTAAAAAAAAATAAACCTAAAGACATTTTTAAAATAATTCTATTAACCTTTTTTGGAAAATCGGTCAATTTCATTTTATCACAAGTTGATTTAATTTTGTGATATGTCTTTTTACCACTAGACTAAACTTTTACAAATTTATTACATTAATCTATTAATCTATTATTTGCTAATTTTGTTTTTTTTTATGATGCTTCATCTTACTCTTATGAGTGTGTGTGCGTGTGTCAAATTTTATCAACTTGTGATAAAATGAAATGAAAAAGGTTTCCAATATTTTTTAATAATACTTATTAGTTTAATCTATTTTTGTGTCAAACCTATTAATCTATTGTTCCTTTATATTATTAACATTAAAAGATTTTTCTAAAACTTTATTTTGGATATGTAAAAATTGATATAAATTATATTGCATTAAATTTGATTGGATTTTTCTTTCTTTAAAAGACTCATCCAAGTCAAAGTTAACTGTGTTTGATTTTATATTTGGATCATATGATATTTTGCTTCAAAAACATTTCGAATTAGACTTCAAACACGCCTAACATTGTGATGTCAAAATATAGACTAAGACGGTCAGCAACGGAGCTCCCAAATTTTGGTGCTTAATTGGATCCAACAAGTACATCTCACTCATTTTTTTATTTTTTAATGTTAATACCCAATAACCTTATCTCTCCAACTCATCTCCTCAAGATCTTTTAACAAAGTGAGTCTCTAAATTAATTTATATCATTACATTTCAATAAAAATTCATTTCTTAATACAATATTCTATCCTAGGTTTTTATTTTTTTATTTTGATCTTACTATAGTTAATACGTGCTTTAGGAAAAGAAATAGAAATCTTATTACATACAAGAGTGAAAGGTTATCTTATCAGATAATTTTATTTATTATTAGGAATTATGACAAAGATTTGTTTGGACTTAAAGTCTTATCTGGAGAGAGTTTGACTATCCAACATATTGTATTGGTTATGGACGTAAGGGTTAAGAGGAGGGAAAAGAGGAGATGCCACGGTTGGGCTACAAGGATCAAGTGGTGGAATTTAAAGGATGAAAAACAATGTTGTTTCCAAGAAAAGATTTTAAAGGAAGGTTGCACGTAGCTACACGAAAGCAATAATGATATGTGGGACAAGATGGCATATGAGATTAGAAAATTAGAAAAAGAGACACTAGGAGAATGAATAGATTTTGGACCTCGGAGTAAAGAATCTAGGTGGAACCAAATTGTTCGAAGTAAAGTGAGAATCAAAATAGAATGTTTTAAAGTGTGGTATCAGTTAAAAGTATAGAAATTCGGGAAAGTTATAAGATAGATAAGAAAGGGGACCAAGAAGGCAGTGTACTGATGACAGTCTGTCACATCACATTTTTAGAGTCTTTTTAATTAAGTTTTAATTCTATTTTTATTAGTTTAGTACTTAATTTAGAGTCATTTTAAATAAGCTATCATTTTCTTATTTATTGAGTCAAGTAGTGTATTAGTGTCTATTATTAT